>QWBY01000088.1_pt1 | contig 72156 bp, 101 predicted proteins | sample 1972471 | NCBI WGS metagenome assembly QWBY01 (sample SAMN09866722, study PRJNA288562) | Human gut metagenome isolate term6_stool, whole genome shotgun sequencing...
GCACACTCAAAACCACCTAACCCAAATCTTCCCCACACTCTTTCACCTCTCACCTATTCACTCACTCACCTAGTCAATCTCCAACCTTGACCTCTAATCGTTGATAAATACAGATCTCCCGTGTTAAACCCATTGCCAAGACAGATCACTTGCTTATTTGTTCAGATGTAGGTAAATGACGGAGAAAACACACATTAAAGAACATACAAGGCTCTGTAAGGCGTTTTAAGGCGTTTTAAAGTGTATAGGCATAATAATATCTATATGTATTTATATCGTCTTAGATTTAATCCTGTGAAGAGCAAATGACGGTATGGGGTGGTTATGATCTGATATGCTAAGAAATGTTATATAGATAAACTTGAACATAAAAAATAGCGGAGGTAGGTTTAACTCCTATGATCCTCCACTATCATTTTAGCAATACAGTCAGAACAGTAGTTTTGTTCATACATACTAGAGAATTTCTTTCCACACATTTTACACTCACGCATATCCATCTCGTTATAATCGTAAACCTCTTTGAGTTGTTCTCTCGTTTCGAACCTTTCAAGAACTGGTCTTTGCACACCTACAAATGTATCTGCTTGTGTTGCTAACCAGATCTCGGTTGAGTGTCTATTTAAGATGAACTCGATTAAGTTGTTTTGTTCTTCTGGTGATGATCCAGGAACTTTAATGGTGTAGTATGTGTTATCTCTTCTGTTGTTTTGCTCGATAAGGATTATGATGTTGTAATAGTCTTCGTAGTGATCTAATTCAGTGTAGTACGTTATGGTGAAGTTGCTATTTGTTCTTCGTTCATTAGCATATTGACTCTTGTCGTCTCCGTAGATTGATATAGAAACAAGCTTTTTGTTTGAACTTCCTCTTGAAAGCACGACTCTCTCTCCTGATGAAAAGAGTTTTGTTCCAATTTCTTGCATAAGAGGGTCTGCACGAAAGTTATAAGTGAAGTCTTTTTTGCTAAGCTCCATAAAGTGTTTCCAGCAAGATCATTTCCATTTGGTTTAAATCTTCTTTTTGTTGTTCCGTCAAGATGATTGAAGAGTCTTTTAAACTTTTTGCTAGTGATGTATATAAAGCATATAGTTCTACATTGATTCGGTCATAGTATTCGATGACGTTGATTAATGTTGTTTCTAATTCATGTCTGTTATTCATGTTTCACCATCTGATTGTAAAATTCAGCACCCATAAGGCAGTAATTGCTAATATCCATAAGAGTATCAAGTATAGACTCATCGTCATCTGTCTCCTTTAGTTCCTCATAACGATAGATCAACTCTTCTAGTCTATTAGTTTTTTCTACTAAGCGGATAAGTAGTGTTAAGAAGCCATAATCTTTTAAGTTGTCATAAAAGGAGTTTCCATATTTAGCGTTCTTCTCTTTAAAGATCTCCATATTTAACTCTGCTAAATGCTGAACTCCTTCGACAAATTTATCTTGCTTCTCTCGATCTAGCTCTGTCTTTATTCGCATATGCACCTCCAATTTGATCTTATTTTACCTTAACTGTTTCGTTTTGTCAAGTTTTTATTGATTATTTTTATGTAAAAGGTTGACATTTTTGATTCATATGTTATAATAGTATCGAAATCAAGGATTTTTAAAAATATTTTGAAATTTTTGGTTGACAAATGATGCTCTCGGGTACTATAATAATAGGAGAGTAATGTTCATGTAGATGGGGAGATTATACCCATTTGCTGGACAGGGCTCAATAGGGTCATTTTTATATGTCATTATATACCCTATTACACCTTCTTATGATTTTCATTTTCTTCCACATATAGTATGAGAATTACATTAGCAAGTGATGGTACTCACGTTATAAAGCCTATGTAACGATCCTCTGCTAGTTTAATACCCTTCAGGCATAGCGGACCTGATAATAGTGTTGAGTCGCAAACCACTATCGCAAATAAAACAACGACCACGACTTACCCTCGTGAGTAATGGGTTAAAGCCAGTGATACTCCTGCTGTAAGGATTGATAAGAGATTATCAAGTAGCAAGAGGGAGTATAAAATCTCTGATTTCTTAGCAATGGTAGATGAATTTTTAGTAGTTACTTATTGCTTTGATCTGTGATAATGATGAGTTCCAACTTTCACACTGTCCTACTTGGGGGCAAGCACGAAGCTGAAATGCTAGACGGTAATAGTAGACCAGAGCGTCTTTGAGTGCTTGATGAAGATACTTTTGTATTTTCTGCCTTGTGGTAATCTATGACCTTTTTCGTAGTTTTACCACAGGGGGGAGATAAACTTGTGTTCAGATTTATCTCGCTACACAATCTGATCTAACTTTCCCCACTAACCCTTCCCTTCTTTCTGCTAAATTTAATAAACTTTAGCAAGAAAAAAATTATATCCATCTCCTCACTTCCTTGGTTATGTTTGATAACTGTTGAGTGTATCAGTGGCATGAATCAAAACAACAAGCGAAGTGAGCATAACTATCTCATGATGTTTACATCTTCACAACAAAACATACTACAAATACATATAAAGCAACATGATGATAGTTATCTTCTTGCTAAAATGTTATGTGGTACATATGTGAAGTATGATGGTTTAACAGTCATTTGTAGAGAGAAGCGTGGTAGAGATTAATAGTCGCATAATCTTACCATTCATACTATATAGATACAGAGAAATTGGAAATGTTGTAGCATGAAAAAAAGAGAGTAAATAAAAATATGTGATGATAATTATGAAAAGAGGTTTAGTAAAATTCAAAATATTTCAAAGAAACTAAGTAAAAACTCATATTCAAAAACAGATAATGGTCTATATCGATATGATTCTTCTGTATTCATTTCCTCTAAAAGTGGATATGAAGATCATCTCTTTATCCGATACATCTTGAAAAACTATGATTCACTTTTAAATTATATCTTGCTAAGCGAAAATCATGACTTACATTGCATATTAATAGACATAAAAAATGGACTAGACAGGATAGAACTAACACCGAAGCAACAAGGAGTTATTAGGCTCTTCATGCTAGGTTACCCTATCCAAGAAATAGCAGATAAAACTGATTTTACAAGATCTTATATTAGCAAAATAATTAAAAATGTTTGTCATGAAATTCAAAAGGAGTTAGTTTGTGAAAGTGAAATACAGCGATAAGTTGGTTTTCAATTTACCGCAAGAGTTTGATATAGATGAGCGTAAAGAGTATGTTGAAATGTTGCTAAGTACATATTTTAAATATTTCAACTATACGGAAGATCATGATACGAGATATGACGATAATATTAATCGAGTATTAGACGCTTTTGCTTATTATTTATGTACTGCTAAAAAATATGATGAAGACGGAAAATTCATTAATAACGATAAGGAGATAATGCGTAGACGAAAGATTGAAAATAGACGCAAGACAGAAATGCCTTTGCATGATTCTGTTGCTTATGGTTCGACGTATGATGACTAGAACGTTTGTTCTTGTTAAAGAATGAAGTAGGCGGTGTTGGTTATTAGTTCGGAGCTTTATTGTGATAGTGATTATAAGGTCATTAAGAGTGATGGTTCTTATGTGCTAATCAATCGTAAAGGTTCTTATGAAAATCATGGTCATTTCAAGAAGTATAGCACTTGCTTGAAGTTGATCCAGATCATGAAGAAAAATACCGTTCCTTTTAGTCATTATCTTCGGACTTCTGCTTTACGTATATCGACAGATAAAAAATATATCGAGAAGATTCAAGTTAAGATTGAAAAAGATAAGCAAAAGGAACATTACATTAATATCAATAAAGGTGTTCAAAGAAAGTAGGTGGTGATATATCTAAAAATACTAGACGTTCAAGAATCAAGAGTAAGGAAGATCTAATTGAATATTTAGCTACTGCCAGTAATGAACGTGAATTTAACGAAGAATGTTGGAATTGTGCTGTTGCTGAAACGAAGAACCGAAACGAATTAATTAAGAAACAGAATGAAGTTCCAGGTGTTAAGGTTCAAAAATTAGTTCTTGCCAGTGATGTTTATTTTGAGCTTATAGACTCTCCCCTTTTTGCTGAAAAAGAATTGAAAGAGGAAGAACCTAAGCAAGAAGAGAAAAAAGAACCTATCGTGCTTGAAGATTATATAGACGATATACACACACCGCAAGGAAAGTTTATCTGTACGTTTATCAAAAGATATTTCGGTGAGATCTATAGTGTCGATACGGCGGTGTTCTTAATTGATCGTGCTAAGTCGTATTATGGAGAATATGAACTTAACTCCGCAAGTGATGAGTTTCTCGTTATGACGGCACTAACAGATGAGCTGGTTATTCGTGAAATTACGAAAAAGCGTGTTAGCTATTCTGCTATAGACAATAAAGAGCTTGAAACGATTCGCAATGGTTACATGAAATCACTTGACGGTTTGAAAGCTCTCAAAAAGTTCGATAAAGGCGAAAAGGAAAGCGACAATAAATTTACCGCTTGGGTCGATAAGCTTGTGAAAGGCAAGGAACTTGACCGCCATAAGGTTCGAATCAGAAAAGACACGGTGGATAAATTGATCGATTCTCAAATTCGTGGAATTAGGAATGTGTTTCAATGACGGAAAATGCTTTAGAGTCAACAATCGGTCTTACATCGAGAGAGCTATACGAGCGTAAAAAATCTCTAATTTCTCAAAAGATTAATTATTATCGCCAAAGACCAGACATTATGAACGAAGAGCTGTTAGATATTAAACAGAACTTATATCAACGTGTTGCGATACGTGCCTTATTCGACAAGAGTTACAACATATGGGTTTGGTCTCGTGGTTTAGGTAAGTCGTGGACTGCTGGTTTAGCTGCTGTTGATTTTGCCATGCTTTACCCTGGCATGAGAATTGGAATTGCTGCCCCATCGTTTAGACAATCGAAGATGATTATAGAAAATAAGATCGTCGGAGATTTAATGCAGAGATCAAAGTTTTTAGATCAAGAAGTTAAAGATGTCAAAAACAAGATCGACACGCTTGAAGTTGAATTTTATAACGGCTCTAAGATTATCTCATTCCCCGTCGGCACAGACGGTGCGAAGATTCGTGGTTTGCGTTTAGAGCTTATTATTATCGACGAGTATGCCCAGATGAATCCGACCATTGTTAATCGTGTAATAAAACCCATGTTGGCGGTCAAGGCGGGCTATGAAGTTGGAAAGACGGACTATTCAAACGATGTTAAGAATAGAATGTTATTCACATCTTCTGCTTATTTTAAATTTAATCATCTGTATGGAACGGTTAAGGATTACGGAAAGCTTATTGGCGAAGGCAGTAAAGATCATTTTATTTACCCTCTCGATTATCAGGTTGGTATTGATGTCGGCTTGTATAGTGCGGACTTCATCGAGAGTGAACGAAACACTCAAACATCTATCGACTTTGATATGGAGTATGGTGCTATCTTTATCGACCTAAGCGAAAATAACTGGATCTCCCCTGTTGAGCTTGACAATTGCTCTAAGGAGAATAAGATCGAACTTTATGCCGAAGAGAATTTCAAATACATTGCTGGGCTTGACGTTGCTCGTGTTGCTGGGAATGACAATACATCGATAAAAGTTGTTAAGTTGATTCCAGCGAAAGATCACTATATCCGAAAAGAGGTTTATTCAAAATGTCTAAACGGTAAAACGTTCGGGCAACAAAATTACGAAATACGGAAGATACTAGATCGCTACCCTATTGAGCGGATCTATATGGATACGACGGGTATCGGCGTTGGTCTTGCCGATGAATTTGCTAAACCTTACATGAACCCCGATACAGGCGAGATTGACCCTCCCCTTTACGATATAAATAACAAAGAGCACATGGAACACAATGACGGTATGTTTATGATTTACGGTCAAAAGTTTAGTCTAAACTTCAACTACCGACTCGGTGTTTCTATGAAGAAGAGTGTTCAAAAAGGCTTTCTTCGAATGTATGCCAACGAAACAGAAAATGTTTATGGCGACAATTTGTCGATGGAAGAGATTGAACAGATCGACGAAGCGAGAAAAACACGTAACGAGATCATAAGCATAGAAGCTAAACCCAAAGGCAATGTCTTAGCGTTCAATGTTCCAAAGGGTGGATTGAGTGAAGGACGAAAGGACAGATGGACTGCCCTATCTCTTGCGATGTTAGGTGCAGATGAGATGGAAGATGAGTTCTTCAATGAGGAAGAATTTGAATTGCCTTATGTAAAAATAAGTGAGCGAGGTGTGTATTGATTAAAGACGATATGGAATTTGCTGGTGCGGTTTCGCAAAACAGCTCTTATTCCACATATTATAGCGACAACTTCTCGGTAAACGGTACGCCGAAAGAGTTTGAGCTTGAAAAGTATTTAAAGAATCCGCAAGACAACATCGACAATATTTGTGCCTTATCGAAATACTTCTACTACAAGTCTGGCGTTATCATGCGAACAGTCAACATTATTAGAGATTTCGGAATTACAAGCATAAAAAAAGATTACGGTAGATCGAATCAAAAGGCGAAGAAGATTATTGACGCATACGATAAAAGAATTAACATGACTCGTTTGTTAAAAGACATTCTTTTTGAAATTGCCTTAACAGGAAATGTTGCATTGTATGATCGTGACGGTCAATATATCGACATTCTCCCCCTTTCGGTTATTGATGTATCGGAAATCATCATTGATGGGAAACAGCTTTTAAAATTCGACCACAGCAAGTTTGGTAGTCAATATTCAGAGCTTAGCGAAAAAGAACAACAGATGTTAAAAAAGGCTTATCCGCCCGAAGTTCAGAAAGCTAGACAGAACTCTGGATTCACCGACCTAAACATCGAAAACACGTACTACATTAAGAACAACAGTTCGAGATATGAAAAATATGGCGTTACATTCTTGTTGCCAGCCTTTACAGATCTTTCGCAAAAGAACTTGATGAAGGAAGCTGAAAAATCGACTACCTCTGGTATTGTGGATCAGATTCTCCACATCACCGTCGGCGATAAAGATCACAAGCCTAAAGCGAAAGAGATCGAATACTTTGACGGTATTTTTGCTGGGAAAAAAGGTTCTATTCGTGCTACTACTCCCGACTATGTAAAACTTCAATGGATCGCCCCGAACACAGACATTTTCGGTGAAGAGAAATTCCTTGAAATCGATAAAGACATTCTCTCCTCTCTCGGTGTTTCGATTACGCTTTTGCGTGGTGACGGTGGCGGAAACTATTCAGACGGCATGATTAACATGGCTGGTTTGGTTAAGACCATTGAATCCATGCGTGAGGACATTCCCCTTATCATTGAAGATCTTTATCGTAAAGAACTAGAGCGTCACGGCATGAGTGCTGATAAAACACCTACTGTCGAGCTTGCACCAATTGAGATCAACACAGAGACAAGGCAGCAGCTTTTACAATGGCTATTCCAATCTGCTGGTCTCCCCTATGAAGTTTTGTATAGCGAGTTAGACTTCGACTACGAATCCGTTAAAAACACACGTGAACAAGAAAACAGACAGCAAGTTCAAGATGTATTCAAATTGCGTGAACAGCCGTTCCAAGGAAATCAGGAAGTAGACGACAAAGGTGGTAGACCTGAAAAGGATTTGAAAGATCGAAAATCAGATAAGAATCAGTCGAATAACGACCAGCCGAGAACAGGTCAAGAAAGGATAGATGAATAATGGGAAAGAAAAAACAAGATAATCTCGTCGAATTTAAAATAGTCGATGAGTTTGACGGTCTTGAAATTGCAGAAAAAGAGCAAGATGATTTTTTACTGCTTGAAGGTGTTGCATTTCATAATGGAGTCAACAGCAATGGTGCTTACATTGAATTGTCCGAAGCGAAAAAAGGTGTAGGAACTTTTAATCACAAACCTATTCGTTTGCTTTGGGACGGATATAATCCGACGGGTCATGGATATAACCCGAGCAACAATACTTTTTCCGACAAGGTGAATAATATCGGATATATCTTCGACGCATTTGTAGACGAAGGACGTGATGAACAGTACAAGGCTGTTGTTCGTGCCGTCGTATGGAAGAAGTATTACCCCGAAATTGCTGAACGCTTGGTTGAACTTCACAGTGAGGGCAATTTAAAATTTTCAATTGAAGCAGATAGAGACTACGAAGAAAACAAAGATCACACAAGGAGATGTTATAACTTGAATTTCAGAGGATTATCTATTGTTAAAAACCCCGCTTGGGCTGATACGAGATCGCTAATGGTTGCAGAAGACGAAGCGACTGCCGACACGACACAAGATGTACAAGAAGAAATAGTTCAAGAAGAACAGCCGAAGCAAGTAGAGCCTAAGCAAGAAAAGAAAGAAGTTACCACAAAAGTTACCGCAAAACCGAACGAAAACTTCGAAGAAGCGTTTATTGAGCTAAAAGAAGAAAATATTCGTATGAAACAGCAAATTAATGAGTTGACAAACAGTGCTCTGACGTATCAAACAATAGTGGAGCAATATCAAATTGAAAAGGTAGGCAACGAACGATTTGAAAAGGTTTCCAAATTTGTGGATTCTCCGAAAAGCGTCGAAGAACTTGGAAAAATGGACTCGACTGAATTTGTTGAATATTACGAAGGAATCTTAGACGATTATTCTGAAAATAGAATCGAAGATACTACAGGAAAAAATCAGATCCACGCCCTATTCCACAAACAAAAAGAAGATATTGACCCCAAGAACGCATTACTTGATGTATTTAAAGGTTTAAGTTAAAAGGAGATGTAAAATGTTAGCTAAACGAATTGACCTAGGCTCTAAACCGCTGGGCTTATGGGATAGTGAAGTTGAACTCGAAAAAGGTAGACTTGTAAAATTAGAAAATCAAAAAGTTGTGTATGCAACCTCCGACGAAGACGCAATGGGATTCTGCACACTTCGTATTGAAACAAACGAAGGCGGCGAATTAACCGACCACAATACGATTCCTAAGGGAAAGAAGCCCGTCATTTATACTCTCGATAAGAATGACATCTGGTTAACCACCGAATGTGATGGTATCGAAGAATTGAACATTGGCGACAAGGTAACCTGTGGTGCTGAAGGTAAACTTAAAAAAGCCGAAGGCGACGCTTTGTTCGAAGTAACTGAAATTACGAAAGCAGCTGGCGTACCCGCTGTTGGCGTTCGTGTACTGAAATAGAGGTGTTATAGTGAGTTTAAATTTTATGGAAATTGCTTCCGACTACAAAAACAATAAGCTAAGCTACAACGATCCGAAAGTTAAAAAAGCAGAAGCTCTAATTGCTGAAATTGCTTCTACCCAAGATGGTCTTGCTGAACTTGCAGAAACAATCGGTATTTATTTGCAACAATCGATGAACTTAATCGACATTGCTCCGTTGATTTCTGAAAACCGCCACTTTAACTATGGTGAAAAACCCGAGTTCCGTTTGAAGAAAAAAGGCGTAAAAGCGTTCTGGATTGCTCCGAACTCTTCGACTCCGAAATCCAGAAACTATGATAGCGTTATTCAAATGGAATTTGAAACCCTATCTGTTCGCCCCACTTGCTTGAAAGACGATCTTCTTCACGGTCGCTTAGTTTCCTTAATGGAATTAATTGCCGACGCAAAAGAAGCTCTTCGTATTGCTATTCTCGAAAAGATCTTTGTTCTTCTCGGTCAAGTTTATAACGAAACTAAAAACGAAGATAAGAAATACATTGTCGATAGTACCAACCTTACGCCCGACTCTGTTAAAAAGGCTATCCGCACGGTAACCTACAAGCGTGGTGGAAACCCTGTTATTTTAGGCGACCAAATGCTAGTTAGCCAAATCTCCGAGTTCGAAGGTTTTGCTCCCGCTATCGAGGAAGAAATTCAAAAAACAGGTCAAATCGGTGTATATTACGGTGCAAGAATCATCGGTGCTCCTCAAATGTATGACGAAGCAAATGACCGTGTGATTATGCCCCAAAACCGCTTATATGTAATTACTGACAAGATCGGCTACTCCGCAACTTATGGCGACAGCAAAACAGGTCAAGAAGAATCTATCGAAGACTGGACATGGAACGCTCGTATCGACCAAGACTGGGGATTCGCTGTAACAAACCCCGAAGCTATGGCGGTTATCGAAGTAAAATAAAGTTAGAGGTGTTAAATGACAGAAAAGAAAAAAGTTATTAACGACTTTAATGCAGAAATTAATCTTAACTTCAAGTCGTTAAATGGAAAAGTTGTCAATATTGCACCTAAATCTTACGCTTTCATTTCAGAAGAAGAACTGCTTTACCTCTCCCACTCCTCCACTGTTTTAAAAGATGGTCTCATCTACCTCGACGATCATGCAGAGGTTGTGGAAGACGTAAAAGAGGTTATTAACGAAGCAAACGTTTTCAACGAAAAAAGATATGAACAACTTCTCAAATTTACCGTTTCAAAGATTGAAAAAGAACTTGAAAAGGTAACGAATGTTGACGGTTTAATCGAACTCAAAGAACGAGCTGAAAAGGAAGACAAGGCTAAAGGTTTTATTGACGCAATTGATAAACGAATCGACGAATTAGCGAAGTGATAACATGTCGAAATCGCTGATAGCTGTAAGACGTATGTTGTTCAACTATATCAAAGAAGAAGATGAAGTATTCGGTAAAGATCACGACTTCTTAGATGAGTATGTAATTCAAGGCGTATCGAACGCTGGTGTAGTGTTAGGTAGAACCTACTTCTCTCTTGCAGACTATCTCGGAGACGGCGAAACGAAAGTTGACGATATTGAAACCCCTAAAATGGGCAACTCGGAATTGAAGCTCGCCGCCTTGTGCTCTTATCTTGAATTTGCTCTTAATTTCCATCACACATTAACGAAAAAAGCAACGAACTTTAAGTCTCGTTCGTTCAGTATTTCAGGTACAACAGAACGTGCTAAAGAAGCTATGCGTATTGTTTGGTGGATTGAGGGTCAAATAGATAAGCTCTTGGAACACATTGGTCTAGTAGGTATACCCGACGCAGACCCACCGTTAGAAGGCGTTTCTGTTGCTTCTGGTGAGGTTACGGAGATTCTATTTGAGAACCGTCATTTCGTTTATTAGGTGAGTGCTATGCCTGAAAAAATTAATGATAGGAAGCTTGTAGATTCAACAGTTGAGAAAGAGACTAGAACACTCGCCGACTTTTACGATATGCAACGACGGGCAGTATCTTCATTTGATTTACCTGTCAATGATTATCGAGACACAGTTGCCGACATTATGATAAATCAAGTTGGTGTAAAAGTTAAAATCGACGGTCAAACAGAGCATATTATGCTTTCGGACTTAGATAAGGTTTACACGAATATTCAAGGCAACATGAAAGACGTTTCGTATCTTTACGGTTCGAGCGTTAAAAGAGGTTCGAGAATAGATTTTGATTCAGGTGCTATCGGTTTGGTTTGGTCTATTCCAGATGATGACATTGTTTCAGAATCATCAAAGGCTTTAATCTTAAACAATCAGATTGAGTTTTTTAGAATTTCATCTGGTTACGATGAAGACCCCGATTCCCCTACTTACGGCGACGCACAGGAAAGTGTATTGCTCGATCTTAAAACAGTAGACGCTTTTGTCGAACGTGTAGACGGGCAAATACGATCACATGACGTAGGTATTCTATACGACACAGTTGTTCGTGCTTATACATTCCAAAAAGATGTTATAGCCGATCCAGAGCTTCGTGTAGGAGATGTCGCAAAAGTTTTAGGGAAATATTTTGATGTGAATGACGTAGACAATCTAACGTCTGGAATTACGAAAGTGCAACTTAAAAATTCAAGGACTGTTTACGATGACTGGATCATTAAACCGTTTATCGATAACGCTTGATACCAATGGTATGTTGAGAGACCTTACGGAATACTTGAAGTTCTATCTTGAAATGGAAATCGAAAACCTGGCACAAACATTAAATGGTATGGATTACTCTTTTGCTAAAGGTACTTTTCGAAAAATGTTAGTTGAAGATGGAAACAGCTTTATTAAATACCGTGTAGGCTCATCACATTGGTATGCGTTTATTATCGAGTATGGTCGTGGTTCGATGATGTCTATAAACAATCCGTTTTTAGGCGACTATTTAAGTAGCGGAATGTATAACCAGTATCGTGTTCATGGTGACATAAGGTCATGGGGTCGTGGCGAGTATACGATTCCAGACTGGGAAGGCGGCAGTGGATTGATTACACGTGAAGGTCGTGGTGCTAGAGGTATCTTGCTAGAAAACGACGATGATCCACGTTTTAGACCACTTCCCCCGTCTCTCTTTCTTACAGACGCTATGGAAAAGACGAAAAGCACACTACAAAAAAGATTGAACGATATGTTTAGACAGTTCCCGTTTTCGGACTATTTGAAAGGTGGTGGATAGAATGAAATTAAAAGATATAACCGTTGAACTGTTTTCGATCTTAACAACTGATGAAGAATTGTTGCAATTAATGGAAGTGCCTTACAGAGTTGTAAATGGCAAAAAACGTTACGATATGGCAACACTTAAAAAGCAGTTTCTGGAAGAGAAGAATCCAGGCGATTTAGTCGAGACAGACTTCACACGTTTATGCGTTTATGAACTGCCTACCACCAAATCAAAGTTCAGTGTTTTGGAACAGTCTTATATCCAAATCGACATATACGTCAATAAGAAAAAGAATGTTAGAGACAGGCGAACCATTATGATTGCAGACAGGCTTCGTGCCTTACTCCACAATTCAAAAATATTTGATTACGATGTACATTACTATAACCGAAACCCTGATAGCGAAGCAGATAATATGGAATGGACTAAATACGGAATAACATTTAATTATAATAATATTGTTTTATAAAAGGAGAATAAAATGGCTGAAAAAAGAATTTTATATGGCGTAGGTACAGCAAACTGTATCGACCTTGACGACAAAACTGAAACCATTGCTTTTGGTAAACTCCAAGACTTAACCATTAGCTTTAGTTCCGACTCCGAAGAAATCAACGGTGGCGACGACCCCTATCCCATTACCGAATTTCCGAAGACTCGTACTATTACCGTAACGGCAAAAGACGCAATGTTCGACGTTGACCTCTTTAAATTCTCCCAAGGTGCAGAAGCTAAGGAAGTTAAAGACGGCGAAATGCTCGAACAAATCTACTTTGCTGTTGAAGAAGACGGTACTATCACTCTCCCCCACACCCCTGTTGATGGATCTGTTGTTGTCAATGGCTTTACCAATGGTGCAAATGCTGGTGCTGCCGAAGGTGCAGAAGGCGAAGAAGGTAAAAAAGCAGACACTAAGAAAACGTTTACTGTTGCTGGCGAAAAATTAACGTTCGATAAATCTATGGCTGGCGAAACGGTAACAGGCTACTACTATCGTAAAATCAAAGGCACTGGTACTATCACGAGCGGTTACAAAACCAAGTTCCCGAAACCCTTTAAATTCGTTCACAGAATCCCTGTATACGATGACAATAACCAAATCGTGCAACAAGCTCAATTAACCATCTACAAGGCAAAATCTGACAACTCGTTAGAAATTAATCACGCTCCCCAAACGGCATATGCTCCCCAACTTTCCATTAAGGCGCTTGACCCCAAACGTGCTGACGGTAAACTCTGGGATTACACCATTGAAAATGTAGATCCTAAAGACGCTACCGATGCCAACATGACTATTTAAGGTAGTCTATGTCGAAAGATGTAGAGCAAAATCAAGACCTTCAATCTCTCCAGCAGTCCTTAGGAACACCTGTAGAGATTGACTGTTTTCTTGATGGTGTGCCTAGAAAAGCCTACCCTATCACTCTAGCAGATTATGGCGAGTTTATTGATTATATCCGATATATTTCAATAGATAATATTGCGAGTTCGTTTGTAGGTGATGGTGGAACGTCCATGCGTTCAATGATCGCTATGGTATTTCTGAATGATGATCTTGATGAAATATTACAAAACATTAATGCAAGCAACTATTCAGAATTTATCAAGAAGGTCTATGACGTTCAAGGTATTTCTTTAGATGAGGAAGCAAAATCAAACAATAAAAAAAAATAAACTTTAGATCAGGGATAGCTACTATACTTCTTTACACATCGTTAAATTACAACGACGTAAAGAACATGACAATAACTCAATACAACGACCTAATCATTGCTATATCATCTAAGCAAGCTTTCGATATTCAGACTGGTGCAATTGGGTTCGGCGGAGGAGAATTTGATGATAGTATTAATCCGCTGTATAGCATACAAGACGAAACGGAAGAACCTAGAAAGATGACGGTAGACGACGCAAAAGAGTTAGCTTCCCTACTAGGTTGAGAGCGAGGTATTTATCTTCGCTCTTTTTTTATACTTAAAACAACAGAAAGAGGTGTAACGATTGACCGATGAATTAAAACTTTTTGGTGAGGTTGGTCTAGGGTATGGGCAGCTCGAACAGGACGCTGAACAGATAAACTCCCTAATCACCTCCATTGATCGAAAACTTAAAGAACTTGAAAAAACATTATCTGGCAAAGGAATCAAAATCACGCCGTCGCAAACAGATGCTAAAAAAGTTGAAGATCTTTCTAAAGCTATCGGACTGCTAAATGACAAGACTACAGAGAGCGGGAAGATAGCACAAGGTCTTACAAAAGATTTTAACAAAATGCAAGACTTTGCGGGCGGAACAAAAAAGAAAATAGATGAACTCAACAAGGCGATGGATAGTCTTACAAAGAACTCAAATCTTGGGAAAATCGCCGATGATATGTTGAAGTTTAATCCGAAAGACAGTCTGAAAGAACTTGAAGATTATTTTAAGAGCGTCAACAAAGTTGCGTCAAAGGATTTCAATTTAGAAAATGTCGGAAAAGAACTGAAAAGAAGCTTATCCGCAGCAAATGAAGGTACAAAAGAGTTTAATGACGCTGTAAAACTTTCCGAGAAATATATTGGCGTTGCGAACGTTCAACTTGAAGCTATGAAGAGTCGAGTGAATGAGTTAAGTAATGCTCTTACTAAAATGCCGAGTCAAAGCGATCTTCAAAGTAAATTTGAAAAAAGAGACTCCATTCTTCCCGAAAGTTTAAAAAGAACAGCCAAGCGAAGAGAAGCTGAATATAAAGAGACCGCTAAATATGCGGCGATGACTTACACAGATGAGTTTGGTCGTGTCTTAGAAGAGCGTTGGCAAAAACTTGAAGGTAAAATGTTACCTCGCAACATTAAGATCTTAAAGGATCCAACGGAATTTAAGGCAGTAAAAGATGAGTTGAAGTCTGTTAAAAAGGAAATGAACTCTCTTACTAAAACCACTGACAGCGTTTCGAACTCTTACACAAAAGCTGTTAAGAGAATGTCTGATGAGTCTACTCGTGAATTTGAGAAACAAAAACAGGCTTTAAAAGATTTAGGTGAAGCACAGAAAGCCAAACATACTCCTGTAAAGATGGGAGAGAACGGAAATCTCGCTGTAAGTATGACCGAAATATATGCCATTAAAAAAGCATATCAAGAGCTTACAAGTGTTATTGCCGATTACGAACAAAAGCAAATTGAGATCGAACGTATTGCGAGAAACACGCCAGAGGGCGCTAAACAGCTAGAGAGAGCGATATTCGATATATCTAAAGCGACTGGTACTCTTGTAAGTGATACGCAAGAGGTTGCCGCTTTATGGGCTAGAACGGGTAAAACAGGCGAGCAATTAAAAGCAGCTATGGAGACGACAATGGTCGGGTTTAACGTTGCCGAGTTTAAGGACGCTGAAACTGCTGTCGCTTCTATGAACGCTATCATTAACCAAATGTATAACGGTAACGCTCAAAAAGCCCCTGAAATCCTCGACTCCCTCGTTAAGGTTGCAGATAAAACGGCTGTCCGAAACGTAGAAGATCTTGCGGAAGTTGCTTCTCGTGCTGGTGCTAACGCCGCTTCGTTAAAGATGAACTTACACGAACTAAACGCCGTATCGTCGATTATCATGGAAAACATGAAGGTCAACGGCGATGTCTTAGGTAATCAACTTAAAACAGTATTCAGTCGTATGCTAAACGCTGGAAATATTGATAAATTGCGTCAAATGGGCGTAGAGATGACAAAGACGAATGAGAACGGAACGCAGTCCATGAAAGACTTTAAGGAAGCGTTCGGAGATGTCGTTCGTCAATACAATGAGTTTATGGCACGTGGCGATGAAGTTAGTGCAAATAAATTGACCGAGCTTATCGGTGGCACTCGCTATATGCCTGTTGTCAAGAACTTGATTAAAGACTGGGATATGTTCGGTGAGCGTGTTGCCCTTTCTGTAAATTCTGCTGGATTTGCAATGGAACAAAACGAAAATGTAATGGAATCGTTCGCAAAAAAACTTGAAGCCCTAAAAGCGTCTTGGGTCGAGTTTATCGTAAGTGTCGGTAACGGTGGCTTGCTAGACGCTCTCAAAATGGTAGCAGACGCTGGCAAGGGTGTTTTGGAGGTATTCACCGCCCTACCCGATGGCGTGAAAAGTTTCGTAGCTTCTGTTGCTGGGTTATCGGCTGTCTATGTAACTCTTTTGAAGATCGGCTCTATCACTATGAGAAAAGATTCAATTCTTCATGCCTTAATGTATGGCGTTCAAGGTGCTAGTGGTGGAGTGCTCTTCCCTGGAATTATGAGCGGTATTAACATGATACGCCAACTAGATCCAGCTTTTAAAAAAGCAAGTGAATCTGCTAATGTTTTCGGTTCTAGTATTTCTCTACTCTCTGGGAAAGTTAGAACGGTAGGTGTTGAAGCGTCAACCTTTAGCGGAACGATTGTAAGAGGTCTTGGAGTTGCGATGGGTAAGGCAAAAGCTGGAATATCTGGTGTAGCCGCTACTCTAGGAATGACAATGCCTGTTTTTTTAGCAGCAACTGCCGCTGTAGGTGGTTTAACTGCTGCTTATGTTCACCATAAAAATAAAGTGAAAGAAGCGTCGGAAAGTATTGCAAGTGGTAAGCTCGATATGCAACTTGATGAATTGCAAGCTCTTGAAGATTCGTATGAAAAATTGAAGTTAAAACCTGAATCGCTCGAGGAAGGTACGGTCGAATATGAACGTCTGACAGAGGTTCAAAGGCAACTTGCGGAAGCTTTGGGTATTTCAGAGGAAGCCTTTAAACGAAGCGAAGAAACGTCTTCTGGTGGTATCGGAACATTAAAATTGCGTATCGGCTTGAAAAAGCAAGAACTTGAAGTTGAAAAGGAAAAAGCTTTAATTTTAGCCAAGGAAGATTACGAAAATAAAACATCTAAGTTCGATAGAAATAGTATTTTAACATACATTGGAGACTTAAAATCTGCACAAGCCTTAGAACAACAAATGGGCGAAAAGCTCAAAAATGCCAAAGATTCAAATGCTTCTCAAAAAGTAATTCAAGAGCGAACGGAAGCTTTAACGCAAGCTCAAATGAAATACAGAGAACAACTTGTGAAAACTGGCGAGGAGTATGCGAATCTTAAAAAGATAGCAGACCAGCTCGGCAAGGGTGACGACCTTGATAAGCTTATAAAAGGCGCTGGATATAGTGCAACTCTTTCTGAAATGAAAGCAGCCCTTGAAGAGCAAGCAAATAGTGCAGATGAGTCTGCCGACGCTACAAAAGGTCAAGGAGACGCTGCAGAGGAAGCCGCTCAACAAAACGCTCAAATGACGGAAGCTTTAAAAGAGCAAAGCAGTATCTTAAATTCAATGCAATCAGCTTTAGATGAATATAACAGCACGGGTGAAATAAGTGCAGAAACAGTTGTTGGGCTTATAAGTCAAAATGCGGAGCTTGCTAATTGTATTCAAAAAGTCGGAGACAAGTATGTCTTGACAGAAGGTTTCTTAGACAAAATGAATCAAACACAAGATCAATACCTTGAAGGTGTTGACGAGTTGATAAACGCAAACAGAGATTTAAACTCAACAGATGTTTCAAACCTTGAAGGCAATATAGCACGAGCTTTAGATGTAAACAGATTGACAGAGTTTGAGAACGCAATTAGCAGTCTTGACAGTAGTGTCGCTACATCTATTGGGAATTTAAATAATCAATTCTCACAAGGCGAAATAAGTGCAACTCAATACTTCTCTTCTGTTGCCGATGAGCTGGAAAAAATTGATTTTTCGAACCTATCGTCAGATCAGGTTATGCAATTTAGCAATGCGATTCAGTCCTATCTTCAATACGCAGTTTCCAATCTGTCCTCCGCCTTCCAAAGCGGTCAAATTTCACAGTCTGCCTATTCGAATCAATTGCAAGAGATTTCGAATCGAGCTTTACAACTTTATACATCGCTAAATAATTTAAGTTATGTCAACGGAAATTGGGTTGATTCCAGTGGAAACGTAAATGAGTATGCTAACCAGTTGCAAAATGTGGCTTCATCTGCAGATGATATAGGCAAAGCACTAGGAGAAGCTGGTGGAGATATTGGTGAATTTAATGCGAGTTTAAATGAAGCTGGAGATTTAACTTTAAATTTTGACGGAGTAACTGAAACGATCTCTGGATTTGCAGATGATTTTGTAAGCTCTATGACCGAAATTAAAAATACAAACTCTGACCTTTGGGATCAAATTGTATCAAAGGTAATGGAAAGTACTGGAATGACCGTTGAGGAAGCTGAAAATGCTCTCTTAAATGTTGGAGATTCAAGTGCTGAAACGAATGCCGCTTTAAATTCTGCAATTCAAGCAATGATGTATGACCTTGTGATGTCAACAAACGCTTCTGGCAAGCAAACAACGGGTGTCATTGCTGGGATCGGAAAATATTTAAAAGGAACGAGCTTCAAGCTTCTTGCTGAATATGTAGGTTCAACATTAAAGCATAGCATACCGTTTACAATCTTAGGCAAGGTTTTTAATATCGAAATTCCAACAGGATTCGGTATTGACTTCAACGGTAGGCGTGCAAAAGCTTCGAGTGCAATAGCAAACGGAAGTATGAGCATGAGTGCAATGTGGGCGGCAGACGGCAGAGCTGCAGGCGGAACTGCTCCGATGTCTGAATTTAGAAATGTATCAGTCCCAAGCTTTATGCAGAATAGAATACTTCCTCGAGACACCGCAAGCGGAAATAGAAATCGTGGCGGAGGCGGTGGCGGCGGAAGAGGTCGTGGTGGTGGAGGTGGAAGCCGTAGTGGTGGAAACAAGAAGCCCGAAGACATTCCAGAAAAAATCCAAAAACAAATTGACGACTTGAAATACGAACTCGATATGGGTCGTATGGAGCAGTATCAGTATTCAAAAGAATTAGAAAAAATACTTTCTAAAAACAAAAGCATACTAACTGAAAAAGGTATTCGAGAAATCGAAAAGATGGTTTATAGTGCCAAAACTGGTGGCGTGAAAGACGGCTTTAAGGCTAACATTGATGAATTAGAAAAACTTGTAGACTTAGCAAACGCCACTATCTCCTCGCTTGAAGCTGAAAAGAAAATGATCGACACACTAAAAATGCCATCGTCGTTAAAGATTCAAAATGAAAAAGACTTCTCTAAAGTAATTTCTGGTAAAATCACACTTCAAACAGAGCTTATCCGAAAATATAACATTGCCATTTCAGAGATAAACAAAGAACTTCAATCACTCGATAAAACATCTATCGGGTATCAAAAGACCGTAGAAAACTTGAATAAGCTAAAAGGTGACTACTCTAAGAAGATCAATCAACTCACCAATGATCTATCTAAATTAAAGACAGAAGCGGCGCAAGCTGCAATTGCCATCTATGAATTAAAACAAAGTCAAATTAATGAAGCCTTCGACGAGATCTCCACTATCGAACGTCATACAATCGACATGATTAATGCACGTAACGATAAGATTAAAGAGCGTATGCAAGATCGCCATAAACAAGAAATGGAAGATCTGCAAAAGGCAAACGAAGCTAGAGATAAATCACATCGCAAGCAAATGGATCGTATTCAACGTGAAGCAGACGCTTTCAGACGCTATATGGAAGACAAGATGAAAATGCTAAATCGTGAATACGCTAAAGACGATTATGAGGACGAATTAGCTAAAAAAATTGAAGAAATATCAGAACTACAGACAAGATTAGACATCGTTTCCCTTGATGACTCTTACAAGGCAAAAAACGAAGCTATCAAACTACGAAAAGAAATAAACAACAAAGAGGAAGAGTTAAGTAAATTTCAAAAAGAGCGTGACAGAACACTTACGCAAGAAGCTCTTCAAGACCAACTAACAGAGTATGATAGAAATCTTCAAGATAAGCAAAAATTAATGAACGATGAATATCAACTCTATCAAGAGAAAACAAATAACGAGCTAGAGCTTTTACGCAAACAGCAAGAAGCTGAAATGAAGGCACTTGAAGAGACAATGAACGCCAGAGCTGTTGCAATGGAAGCTGCACAGGCTATGCGAACTGGAATGGTTAGAAACATTAACGGTCAGTCTGAAAATTTGCGTGACGCTATTATTCATCACATGCAAGAAACTGGTCAATGGGCTGGTATTACGGCAGAAAGATATATCCGTGAATTTGACGCTGCTTTTAACCACATAAGAAACAATATGCAACTTCTTGGGCTTGGCGGAAAAGATGGGTTAGGTGGACTGCAACAGCGTCTTGGGCTTACAGATGACAGTTATATGGAATGGAAATACGATGTTTCGAAAAAAACTGGTATTCATGTCGATGACGTTGAAAGATATGTACAAAACAAGATGGATTGGGAAAAATCTTCACCAGAAGACAGAAAAAGAATAGCACACGAAAACCATTTAATTCGTAAGAAAGTTGTAGACGCTAATGGTGGCGATCAATCTGCAAACCTCGATAAGAATGGTGAAGTGTTCCACTACAATGACCTACTTCCTGATAAAGAAGATAAGCGGTGGAACTTTATTCAAGATAAACCTCGTTTTGCCCCGTATGGTGGTATGACTGAAAAAGGTTCAAGAGATCTATTCTATGCTCAACTTGGTCGGACAATGGCACCTGAAAAAAGCCCCGAGCTTAGTGCTCAAATACAAAACATATGGAAAAGAGAGCCAGCTGGAAAGTCTTACAGTTTGGGAGATCTTATTGGGTACAAAATGTCTGGAGATCTTGGGAAAATCGGAAAATCCAAGAGTATTCTTGATATACCCGCAAGTGAAATTGAGACGAAGGGTGTTCGTGAGGTTCTTGATAGATTCCAGAGAGAAATAGAGTCTGCTGAAAATGGTGGCTGGTCTGGAAGCTATGGTGGTTCTGGTGGTGTTAACTACGACAAGATGGTTGACGACATTATGGGAAGTGCTAGTCAACAGAAAAAGAACTTCATTCGAAAAATTTTGCCTAAGGCGATGGAAGCTTCTAAAAAATATAATATTAACCTTTCAGCCTTACTTGGGCAGGCGGCTATAGAGTCTGGCTGGGGAACCAGTAGATTGGCTCGAGAAGCGAATGCCCTTTTCGGTATAAAACACACACCAGGATATAAGCAAAGTGGTGCTTATAGAGCTTATAGTAGCTGGGACGAGTCAATCGAAGATTATGCAAAGATGATTTCTGGAAATGGTGGTAAAGGGATATGGGCTAGTCGTGGAATAGCTGGATCATCAACACCAGAAGAACATTTAAGAAAATTACAGCATGGTGGTCCAGCTTATGCTGGAAATGCAAATTATGAAAGCACAGTTTTAGGTGCAATTAACGGCAACAACTTTAGAGGTTTTGAAAACATTAATACCGACAACTATATGAGTAGAGACGGCGGAGGTGGAGATGATAGTCTTCGTGAGAGATTCCTCGCCGCTGCTAAGGCACAAGATGGAATGCCATACTCTCAAGGTTCAAATAGAGAAACTACACACAGAGACTGTTCGTCATATGTTTATTTTGCTGCAAAAAACTCTGGATTGTATAGTGGCGGAATCTTCTATACTGGAAATATGCGTGAATTGCTAGCTAAAGACGGCTGGAAGGATCTTGGTAGAATCCCTAAGAGTGAGATCAAAAGAGGGGATATTTTCTGGATGAGAGGTGGCGGCGTACATCACACAGAGATAGCTACACAAGATGGAACTATGAATACGACGGGTGCACACGGAACGCACAGACCCGCTGGTCCTGGAAAATGGGTTACCGACTATCGAATTTTGAGAAATCCAAAAATAAATTCATTTAGAGATGGCGGAATTATTGACTATACAGGTTTAGCAAATGTTCACGGTTCAGTGTCAAATCCAGAATATGTGTTCAACACACCGCAATTCGAAGCACTTGGGAAGCTAGTTGCTAAATATGCCGTTGCTCCCTCTATCTATGCTCCGAGAAATCTATCTAAATCTTATGAACCAATTACATCTATTCAGATTGAAAACCTCGTTCAGATTAACGGAAACGCCGACAAAGAAACGGCACGTGAGGTTAGAAACGCTTCTAATGATGTTCTTGCTAATCTTACAAAAGCACTTAGGAAGAGAGGAAAGTAGGGATCTTCCCTACTCCTCCCCTCCCCTACTATGAAGAAAGGAGACGCTGTTGAGATCAGAGTATTTTTCGTTCGATGGAAAAAACTCTCTTGAAATGGGCTACTATTCCGCTCGTATTGCCGATGTCGAAGCACAGCAAGAGTTGCTTGGCGACAGAAAAGTCAAGACAGCAACGTTCGGAAATAAAACCTATAACTATATCAATCAAATAGAGACAAGTCCTATCGAATTTACATTGCAAATTATACCAACACAAGATCGACAATGGACGATTGAAATGTTTAGAAATGTTTGCGACTGGCTAATTCAAGATGAATATAAGCCGTTTATTAGTGAAGATGACCCATCTAAAGTGTTTTATGCCATAGCACAGGGTCATACAAATTGGAAAGGGGTGATGTTATATGGCTACATCGAAATTGATTTTACTACTAATGCCTATCATGCTTGGACTCTTCCAAAAGTAGTGGAATACAATATCGAAGGCAAACAAACAATTTATGTAGAAAACCTTAAAAACGTAAGCGACAGGATTTACTCCCCTGTCATTCACGTAACCAAAACAAAACAAGCTGGTGATATTTCTATATCTAATCAATCAAATAATGGGAAGACAACCATTCTCTACAAAATCAACGCAGATGAGGAATTTATTATGAATAACGAATATCACTTGTTTCAAACTGAAACACCTAAAAACTATTATGGAGAGAGTTTTAATGGCGTGTGGTTAGATTTAGTACCAGGAAGAAATAAACTTGAAGTTGATGGGGATTGCACACTAGAGTTCAGGCTTCAATTCCCGATTGTGTAGGTGTTTATATGAATTACTATACGCCTTCAATTGACTTCGACGAGCAGATGACGCTTTCGTTGTGTGATTCTCGCCGAAAAAAAATAATGGAAATTTATGCTGTAGACAAGCTAAAGAGAAATGTTTCGTTTGTATCTAGCGATGAGCTTACATTTGATGTTTCTCTTTATCGAATGGATAGCGAAGGTGAAATGGTTCGAAATGAGCTGTTTGACGCTATCAAGGAAGATCTTCAAATTTGCATGAATGATGTTCAGTATTTTGTAATTAAAACATGCGATGTAAAAGCTGATACGGGCGAAGTTCCAGTTAAGCAAGTTGAGTGCTTCTCTTATGAATACACGCTTGGCAATAAAGTTATTGAGGACTATAACGTAAAATCGAGATTTCTTTGGGATATTCATGGAAGTAAAGATGAGAAAGACCTACATATGGGTTTTTTAAATTATGTTGAAGAAAAAACAGGCTGGCGAGTTGACTATGTGTCTCCTAAGGTGCTAAACAAACAGAGGGAGTTAAAGTACACTAATCGTTCTGTTTTAGATTGCATTTATGATAGTGCTGAAGTGTTTAATTGCGTCTTTCAGTTTGATACAGTAAATCGTGGAATATCCGCATATGATATATCTGAAATTGGTGGTAATCAAGGAATTGTTATTTCTGATAAAAATTTTATAGACTCTATCGTTCAAAAAATCAACACGGAAGATTTAAAGACAAGATTGTATTTTTATGGAGAAGATAATACAGATTTTCGAAAATACAACCCTATGGGAAAATCGTATTTAGATAACGTTACATTTTATAGGCAATTCGGTTATCTAAGTGATGAGTTGTGTAAGGCGTTAGATGAAAAAAACGAAGCGATTAAATCCATTGAAGAAGAGTATAAGGCAATTCTTTTTAATGTAAAAGAGATTAATAAAACGATTAAAGAGTTAAGTGCTAAGAAGATAGAAGCTAAAAATGGCTTTGAAAGAACTCTAAAGCAAATAGATAGTGCCATAGCGTCTGTTGGTTCTTTAAATGGACCCATCGAATTAGATTCTCATGTGAAAAAATCAGAAGAATTAAAAAACAAAGTTGTTGAAATAGAGAACATGCTATCAGAAGCTAAAGAGTTAAAATCTAAACAAGAGCAAAGACTGTCAGAATTAGCAGATAGAGTTTCAGATGATAAATTCTTTACTCCAGAATTAATGCGTGAGTATGATGAGTTCATTAAAGAAGATGTTCAAGGAGATAACTCTTTTGGGCATGAAATGGAAGATCAATTATACGATTATTGCAAAGAAATTTTAGACAAGATCTCCTACCCCACTATCTCATTCGATGTTGACCTTGAATCATTTAGGAAGATCTCAAACTTTAAAGAACCGCTTAGCAAGATGAAAGCTGGCGATATGGTTTATCTTGAATGTGAAGATTTAAACATTCAGGCAGAAGTTCGTGTGTTAAGTTTTGACCTTGACTATGAAGATCATTCTGTAAGCGTATCTTTCGGTAATAAATTCAAATCCAACTCTAGCGAGATGTATTTAACTGAACTTTTAGATGACCTTAAATCCACTTCAAGCTCCGTCTCCCTCTCGGAGTTTTATTGGAATCGTGGAATTGAACAATATTCTCGCATATCGAAACACTTAGATGACAATCTTGATCTTGCTAAACGCTCTATCGTAACGGCTAATGGTCAAAAACCTATTCTTGATGATCGTGGTTTGTGGCTCTACAAACAAAATCCAGATGGCTCTATTGATAACAATCAAATCCGTGCGGTTCATAATGTTATTGCCTTAACAACAGACAACTGGAAAACAGTAACGACCGCTATAACGGGCGAAGGGATTAATGCAGAAGCCGTTACAGGTAGGCTCGGGAATTTCGTTACTATCAATGCTAATCAAATTCTTGTGAATGAGGGTGCAGAGGACTCCCCTCTTGAACAGATCATGAAGAAGCTAGATGAACAAGCTAAGCAAGAATTAAGTACAGAAATTAAGACATCGGAAGAAAATACAAGCGAAAAAATTAAAACAACAAGTGATGAGATTAATGAAAAGATCACCGAAACGAATGATCGACTTGATTCAGAGGTTGCCAAGCTTGAACAATTTTCCAAAGATTATGTGCGTAAATATGGTGGAAAGACATACAGGCAGCCCACACAGCCTAGCGAAGAAGAAATTTCAGACGGTGCGTTATGGTTGCAAACGACGACAAATGATAAATTAATTGGTGTTTATCGTTATAGTGAAGCATATGGCAAATGGCAAGAGCTAAGCGACATCGTGCTGAAAGATCAATCTTATGGCGGAACTCGAATCGGCGATAAAGGAATCACCGTCCCAAACAACGGCGTAACAATTAATCGTGATGGGATCACTGTTGCTAATGGCTATCAAGGGATTACGGTTTCAACAGAAATGAACGCTAACGGATTTTATATTAAGAGACAAAGAAATTCGAACCCTGTTGAAAACATTTTTTCTGTAACTAAAGAAGGGATCCTCTCGATTAAGAGCGGTAAAGATGAAATCAGAGTAACGAATCAAGGTATCATCATGCCACCTACTACAAGCCTTACCATTGGTGAAAACAGTAGATACAACAGTCAATATATCAACATTAGTTCATCTGGCGTTCAATTTGGTCGTGACGGATATGGCTTGAACTTTAGTACAAATTCAGGCGATCTTACCATCGGTGGATATTACGGATTAAGGTATACGGCTGGTGAGTTGTTTATTGGCGGTCAAAAAGTTGCTAGTGCAAATAGAGTTGAATCATTATGGGAGAGCTTGATGAGATTAGGAGATATAGTCAATCAACGCAATGCTGTTCCCGCTTATGTACAGTTCGGATAAAGAGAGGTGATTGATTGGCATATATATCGAGAGCTTTTATAAAAAGCAGAACCGAGCTTCAAGTTGAGATAAGAGAGCTTGACGTTCAAGGCGAATATGGAATGCAATTTGTCTTGTATGAAGGTGGAATTGAGCGGAGTCTTGCTAGGTCATACAGAACAGATGGATCGGCGAATATAATCTTTGACATTTCAAAAGTAACTCCTGGAAATTCTTTATTTACAGTAAAAAGGCGTATGATAAGTTCTGGTAGAGAGTTTACAATCCCAGACCCTTTTTATAGGGTTGTTCCTGATGACTATACACCACAGCCCGAGCCAGATCCGACACCTAGAGCAAAGCCTATGAGTGGATATGTTATAGATAAAATTGAAATAGCAACTGATAGGTCAGTTACAATTAGAATTACCGTTAACGGGTATGGCGAAGTTAATATTAAATCAAGAACATTTGAACAAGAAGGTTATAGATATGCACTTGATTATATAGAAATAGATTCAGATGATGGCTACTTGTTAGCTAATGGGAAAAGAACTTTTGAGTTATCTTATCGCCTAAATGGTTGGCTAGAAGATAGATTTGCCATGTCTGGAGATACTGGTCTTCCATTAGGAACGATTCAAATAAACTTTATAGCTGACGGATTCCGTAAAGAGGAATATATTTTATGCCTTAATACGTATATTTTTAGCATATATGATAGATATGGTGGTTACCCTACAAGCTTGGAAAGTTCCCCTCTTGGTTATTCTATGGTTGTAACGCCAATTGACACTATTTACACAGAATGGAAATTGCTAATTAATATATTCTACTACCTTTCGAGTGCCACTGAAGGTGCTTTAAAAATGGGTAGGCGTGCTGATTATATACCACAGCGTGGAGATGTTATCACTGCTGATATGTATAACGGCTTGTTAGATATAGCTAATTCATGCTGGAATGGACTTAAAAATAGATATGGCTGGGACGCTTATAATTTAGACATAGTAATTCCTAACAGAGTATATAGCGGTCAAATCATACCAAAAGATTTTATACGCTCGCTCGGAGAAGCAGCTAACACAATGTCTATGTTTATGCAAAAAGTAACAAATAGAGGTATAGAGGGAAACTGGGTGTATTAGGAGTGTTTATATAAATGAAAATAGAAACAGTAACTTACGATGTGAATACCATTTTAAAGGCTTGTAATTTGCTAAATGAGCTTTCTGTTAAGGGTGTAGAAAACGTTTACATTCTTTCAGATGTGTTTCAGATTTTATATAATGGCGGATTAGAAAAAGGAGAAAAAGAGGTTTCAGATGAGAAAGACGGTGAATCATAATGCTAACAAAGTACACAAACCCTGTTGTAACGAATTATCGTTACGATAGAAGTGGATCAAAAATTTCAGTACAGATAACAGAGAGTTTAAAAATTAATAATGGCATTATTTTTTTAAAAGAAATTCCTGATAAAGGAAACGGCACTACTATTCCATCTTTTAATGAGGTTCAAAAACCAGAGGATTTAGACGATGAAAGCAAATTTTATGTAGATTACAATACAGGTGTTGTCTATTTTGATACAGACAATGACGGAACTAAGGTAGATATTACTTATCATGGAATTGGGGTTACTTATTACCCAGCGAGTCGTATTTATTTAGAGGTAGATGAAAATCATGATGTTGTTAAAACGATGTCGGATATTGAAAAGCACATAAACAATTTAAGCTCGCTAAATACTAAACAAGAAAGACTTAAAAAAGAGATTGAAGAACGTAATATCGAAATTTCTAAAACACTTGAAGAAGTTAAGAGCGTTGATATATCTGGTCTTGTAAGTGAAGCTTCACAAATAAAAGAAACTTTGAGAGATTCTGTTAATAATGCTAAAAGCACGGACGCAACATTAAAAGAAAAAATTGATTTCTCGGAAGGTGTTCGAGACGATCTTGCTAAAAAGAATGAGCAAGCACAGAAAAACATTGATTCGCTAGAAAAGGCAAATACAGATTCAACAACAAAAACACAAGCGTTAAACGAATCTATTGATAAAGCTACTAAGACAGATGAGTCTCTAAAGGCAACAGAAAGCTCGATCACCTCTTCCCTATCAACTTATGAAACAAAATCGGAAGAGATTAAAACATCGATCAGTCAAATCGACAGCAAAAGCACAGAATTGAAAGATACTATCGAGAAATCGACTACTGCTGATAGCACGCTGAAAGAGACAACAAGACTAGCCGATGAATCGAATGAGAGTTTAAAAGCAACGAATCAGAAATCGACCGAATTAAATCAAGAGTTGAAATCTGAAAACGAAAAAGCGGATCAAGCCACCACTACCCTATCGAGCAAAATTGATTCTGGATTAAATGTAAAGATCGGCTTAGATGATTCTATTGCTAAAGGTAAACAAACGAAGTTAGAACTTGACGATTCAAACACGAAAGCAACTGAAACAAATACGACGTTAAATGAGACTACCGAAAAGGCAAAGAAAGAGAAAGACGAATTTTCAGAAGTAGTTACTCACTCTCAACAAATTTCAAATGAGCTTGGTGCAACATCTAAAACTGCTGGAACACAAATTGAAGATTTGAAAAGAGAAAATGCAAAAGCTGTTGAAAATACATCGGAACTTCAAGTCGAAAACCAAAACGCCCTAACTAAGCAAGAATCACTGACTGCTGAAACGGCAAAAGCTGACGAGTCTATCGAAGCTCTAAAAGGGTTGCTCGCTTCATCTGCTAACTCCGAACAAGCTTTAAAAGAGATCATAGCTAGTGGTGATTTAGGAGAATATGTTACTGACCCTAAACTTGCGGACATCTTAACTCAATATGCTACTAAAGATGATTTAGAAAATATCGATGTTACCAGTCAACTAGCTGAATACGCTAAAAGTAATGAAATCCCAAAATCATTGCTTCAACTTGCAGACGACGAGACACACAGACTTGTTTCTGACGAAGAGAAGAGTAAATGGAATAGCAAAGTTGACAGTGTTGACGGTAAAGGTTTATCTACTAACGACTATACCGATATAGATAAAGCTAAGGTGGACGCTATCCCTGAAGATCCTAAATATACAGATACTATTCCAGACTTAACTGATTATGCAAAAAAAGAGGAATTGAGCGGAAAAGCTGACACATCTTCTATTCCCACTTCCCTATCTCAACTGTCCGATGATGAAACACATAGGCTTGTAACCGACGATGAAAAAGCTAAATGGAATAGTGGTGCTGGTGTTGATCTAACCGATTACGCTAAGAAGACAGATTTAGACAGTAAGATTGATAAAGCAGATATTATTCATGAATATGCCGAACAGACGAGAGAAGATAAGGTTATATCTGAAAAATATATTGACTCTATTATAAAAATGATAAATGTCAGCATAAGAAACTTTCATAACGCTGTCGATATTGTAAAAGAACGGATCCCAGCTTCACTCTCTCAATTAACCAACGACACCAACTTCAAAACAGAGATAGAAATTCAAGAGATGATAGCTAAATCTTCTTCGTTTAAAAAAGAAGTTGTTGACGCTCTTCCCTCTTCTGGTGAAGAAAATGTGTTTTATCTAGTAAAAGATGATAAAGGGAAAGATGGAAATAGCTATCTCGAATATTTGTGGATAAATGGTAAATGGGAATTGGTTGGATCTACCGATGTTGATTTGAGTGAATATGTGACAAAAGAAGAAGCTCAAAAAAATGAAAAAACAATGAGAAACGACATTATTGGATTTCAAGGCTATATGCAAGAATTAATTGAGGAAAAGCTAGACAAATCAGATCTATCCCCCTTCACTCAACAAGAATTAGAGGAGGCGTTTAAATAATGAAAATACTAGGACAAGAAGGTCTTAATTTTATAGCGAGTAAATATAAAGAATTGAAAGAGTCTTTAAGCGGATATGCTAAAAAAGAAGATCTTGATTCAAAAATAGATAAGACTACTGGAAACTATTTCCCAGACAGAACTATAGGCGAACATTTTGACGATTACAAAGAAACGGGAATTTATGAATTTGATGATGGTTTTTATGATATACCAGGCAACGGAGAGGCTGGTGTATTGATTGTTTGCGATTTTGGGCAAATCTTATTATCCTTACCTGATGGCGTTTTTGTAAGATATAATTTTGGCGACAAATGGGGTGAGTGGGAGCGTATTAATGTTACGAGTAAAGAAAGAGATAAACTAAACTCTATCGAGAATGGAGCAAACAAGACTACCAAACTCTCTCAACTAACAGATGACTCAACGCATAGATTGGTGACGGACGAAGAGAAAACAGCGTGGAATAATAAGCTTGACTCTGTGAGTGGAAAACTTTCAGATTTAAAATATAGCACATTAAAGAACCTGAAACCCGGGTTTTATCAAGTTTCTTCTAAAGGTGATATTGCCGACAATGGAGAGACGCTAGATTGTGATGGGTATGGATATTTACTTCTTACACCTGAAATAAATGGAAGTTTATTTGTCGGGTTTGATTTTTTTTATCCTGGGTTTTGGGTCGGTATAAAAGACGATGATAAAAAAGAGGTTTTTTGGGCACCGATCATAAATTGCGTTGGTGGAAAAAATGTAAACGAGAGGTTATCTCAAATTAAACAACAAGTCATCTTAACTCAATCGGAATATGACGCTCTCTCCTCTACTGAAAAAAATGACGAGTCGAAGATCTATTTCATTAAAGGCTAGTTTGTGGAAAGTAACGGTGATATATGACTACTTCAAAAGAAATAACTGATGTAATGAATGTCGATTCTCCAATTGTGAAAATCATGAGTGTAGGAGCTACCCTATGGGAGAAGAAAGTTGTTGATATTTTAAATTTAAATGATAGACCGTCAGATAGTAGCTATATCTACAAAGTTGTGGTTGATGGTAAAAACGTATACGCTCTCCAAACTGTAAGTTCAACCAAGGCTAATTTTTATCGCTTTGAAATAACTAATGGGAAACTAATCGAAAAAAATAGACAGATGAACGTTGATTGTGACAGTCAGATTTTGATCCACCCAAAGGACGCTAAAGATAGTGTTATTTTTACAGTATTGAAGAGAAAAAATAGCTATGGCTACACTTCAGAAGCACTATGCTCGTTCGATTTAAGCGGCTATGGCTCTATTACAGAGCTAAGTGACAAAGATAAAAGAATGTCGAACTGCAGAAGCGGGCTATATGATGAAAGCGCTGGTAAAGTTTTTTTACATGTTAACAATGAATTTCATTATATAGATATAAGAAGTAGAGGAAGTGCCCCGTATGGAAGCGGGGATTACTATTTTAATAAACATTTTGAAAAAGACAAAGATTACAAAATGCCAGACATTTGGGATATGAAACATTCATTAGATGATGGTTTTACACACAATTGGATACTGACAGGTGGAGACACATATTCCACTCCACGTATGCAAATGTTAGCTGATATATCTTATACAAATGTAAACTTTAACGAAAATATAGGCTTTTGGATTTATACTGCTTTTCCCGATGATCTTTCTAACAAAAACGTAGAATATCATAGCTTGTGTTTGGTTGACGGAAGAGAGGATTGCCAAACATTTGTTGTTTCAGAAGACGGACGAGTGTATTTTTTAGCAAAAAAGTTTTTGGATCTACCAGCAAAAACAGATTACGAGAGAGCTATAAAAAAAGATTCATATGATATTAAATTGAAAAATCCAAAAGGCATAATAGTGGACGCTGTATGCGATTACGCTAGAGAGCGACTTATCGTTAAATATGAACGAAGAGATTATAACGGTATAGCTTACACTGCTTATGATTTAGATGGGAATACAATAAAAGATATTAAGGTAAACACAAGCTCTTCATATAGCCCGTATGGTTTTGGATATTCTGACGGATATTTTATTTACACTTATATCGATCAAGACTATGGAAACCACGTTATATGTTGTGAACAAATTTAAACATTATGAAAGGTGGTGAGTCATGGAACAAGGATTGTCAGATAGATTTAAAGATTTAGAATGTCAAATTGAAAAAACGAATACGAAAGTAGATAAAATAAGCGAAAGAGTTAATAATGTCGAAACTAATATAAAACTATCGGACGCAAATATTGAACGGTTACTTGAAAATTCAAACGAAATAAAATCAGAAATAAAAGAATTGAATAAAAAGCGGGAAGAAGATCACTTCGTAAAACCTTTAGAGACGACGGAAAAGATTAAGTTCCAAGTATTAGGCGTTATAGTCGGCTTCTTAATTAGTGGACTTGTGATGACGCTCTTCCCTCACTTAGCAAAATAATGGAGGTATTAATGGTTAAAATTTTATTAGATCCAGGTCATGGTACACAGAATAGAGGTTTCGTGAATGTTAGCGGATTCAACTATTGCTCGGAAGGTATGTGTAATTATTACTATGCCACACAGTTTTTAAAACCAGCTCTTGAAAAGTATGGTATTCAGGTAGGGCTAACAAAAAGTAAAATGTCGCAAGACCCGTCTCTTCCCGCTAGAGGTAAAAAAGGTAAAGGCTATGATATGCTCCTTTCTCTTCACTCTAACGCTGGCGGTGGACGTGCAACTGGTACGGAAATTTACGATAGCGTCAATCATAAAGAACGACTTACCAAATTCTTTGGCGAATTAAGTGCTGCTATTGCAAACGCTTGCGGAACAAATAATCGTGGTGTTAAATATCGCTCCAATTCTAGGGGCGGAAACTATTACGGTATTCTCCGTCATGGTTTAGCAAAACACAACGCTATTATCGAACACGCCTTTCATGATAATTATACAGACGCTCAACGTTATGTTCGAAACTTAGATAAAATTGCAGAAGTAACAGCTAAAAAGATCGCCGAGTTTTATGGGCTCACTCAAACAACATCTACACAGACCACAAATAACAATCCCCTTATTATGGGTGTAGGCACTCTTACAGCAAATCAAATGAAAAATTATGTACTAAAAAACAATCCTAATCCCAAGCTAACTGTTGATCTTGAAACACTTGTTAATCTTTACATTAAGGAAGGCAAAATCGAAGGCGTTAATCACGACATTGCCTTTGCCCAAGCTATCAAAGAAACAGGCTTCTTCAAATACGGTGGCGATGTAACATACGATCAAAACAATTACGCTGGTATCGGAACTACAGGTGGTGGCGTAAAAGGTTATTACTTCCCTACTGCTCAAATTGGTGTTCAAGCTCAAATCCAACACTTAAAAGCATATGCCACTAGAGAGCCGTTAGTTCAAAAATGTGTAGATCCCCGTTTCAGTTTAGTTGCCAGAGGTATTGCACCGAATGTTTGTGGACTGAATGGAAGATGGGCTGTTCCTGGAAAAGGCTATGGCGAAAGTATTGTCGAGTTAATTAATAATATGAGAAAAGGAGAAGATGTCAAAATGGTAGAAAAAAGAAATGATGTAGTTCCCAAATGGGCGAAAGAAGATTTTGAAAGAGCAAAAGAATTAGGTATCACCGACGGAACTAGACCGAACGATAACGCTACTCGTGTAGAAGTTGCAGCGATGATTGTTCGTGCTTTAGAATTGAAAAAATAGAAAAGGGGTATATTATGAATTTAGAAACTTTTAGTCCTGTTATTATCGTTCCTGTCATTACTGGGATCAACGAAGCAATTAAACGTGCAGAAATTAATACAAGATTCTTACCGTTCATTGCTATGGCATTAGGTGTGCTGATTAATATTGCCGTTGTAGACCTTACACCTGAATCAGTTATCTTAGGTATTGCATATGGATTAAGTTCCGTTGGACTATTTGAAGCAAATAAACAGGCTACAACGATCAAAGCTGAACATGACGGCGAAGATATTTAACTTTTAGGGTGGAGATAGTCTCTCTGCCCTATTTTTATACCTATTTTGCGTAAAATAAGGCTCTAAATGGGCTAAAATTAGGCAATTGCCTTTCTAAGGCTCTCACATCAAATCTAAGAGGTTTTGTATGTTTTGCCATGTAATTACATTCATGATTATTTTAAACCTCTATACGTTGATTCTGTGACGTTGTTTTTCGACGAACTTGATAAAATTCACATGATTTTTGTTGATAATGGATTTTTCGATCAATTTCTGATAGAATTACAATATACACATCTAGTTAGACTTTTACAGGAGGTTAAAATGAGAAAGCCTAACGGATATGGAAGTGTTTATAAGATGAAAGGTCGTTTGAGAAATCCTTGGCGTGTCGTAACACCAAAAAGAAAGACTATTGGATATTGCCCTACAAGATCAGAAGCTGAATTTTTGCTTGCAGAATATCATAACAACAATGGCAAGTTTGAATCCCCTACTGTCGAACAAATTTACAACTATTTTATTCGACACAAAAAATTCAAAACAAAGTCAACGAAAGACGGTTATACGAGTGCGTGGTCATATTTTGAAGATTATTGGTCGGAAGAAATTGCCGAGTTAAAAACACGTCATGTACAAGACATAATTAATGTGGCGATTGACAACGGTAAGGGCTTTGCCACCTGTCGAAACATTAAACTACTTGCGTCTCAACTTTTTAAGATTGCACAGTCCGACGACTATGTTGCAAAAGATTATTCGAAGTTCGTTACGCTACCAGATAAGCCAGAACCTGACAATCGAACATTCACCATAGAAGAAGTTGAGCGTGTATTTAAGGGTGCAGAAAAAGATATATGGGCTAAGATCTTCGTCTTGCTAGTTTATACCGCTATGAGACCATCTGAACTATTAAATACAAAACGAAAAGATGTTCACTTAGAAGAGAGATACCTAATTGCTGGATCAAAAACAGAAGCTGGAAGAAACAGATATATTCCGATATACGATAAAATCTACCCTATCGTTGAGTGGTTCATGAAAAATACAGAAGGATATAATTTAATTGTAGTGAATGGAAGCATGGTTCGATACAGATATTACCTCGACAAGCATAGCGAATTAATCAAAAAATATAACTTACAAGATCTTTCTCCGCATAAATGTCGCAAAACTGGTGCAACGATTTACCAAAACTTAGGAATGGATCCTCTCGCTTTGCAAAGAATGTTAGGTCATCAATCTTTTGAAACTACTGATAAGTACTACACGGGCGATGTGTCCGAGTCGTTATCTATTGCTATGAAAAACATCGAATCTTGATTGTGCAGTAGTTGTGCAACAGTTGCAAAAAAGCATGGTTCGTGCTATAATCGAGTCAACAAGAGAAAACGCTGTAAGCATTGAAAACACTAGCTTGTGTCGATTTCTCTGCTTGTGGGGGTGTAGCTCACATGGGAGAGCGCTTGAATGGCATTAAGGTTCGGGTTCTCTCGAACGTTGAAATTTAGCCAATTAAATGAATATGTGTGTGCAAACATTGTGCAATGAATTATTTACGTAAGAAAACATTGTGCAACGCAACTAGATGTGTATGTATAGAGGGAGGTCTTAACTGACCTCTCTTTTTTTTATTTTTTCTTTTTTTCTTTAAGTGTCATTATTAAGTCTTTTACATCTATCGTATAGCGACTAATCTTCTTCTCTGCTTCAACCTTAACTCCACCTAATGATTTCACTGTTTCAACGGATAGGCTTTTAATGCCCTTAGGTTTTTTAACAAAGTCTTGAATGTCTAAATAATAAACTTCATGCTTCCGTGTTTTTGTTTTTAAATTCCTTTCTCTAAACTCAAATAAGAACCCAGCATGAACACCTTTGACCTTTGATCGTTTATACAGCTCTTCAATTTGGTGTGGTCGTATAATGTTCTCTTGTAGCGATACGCTTGCATTACCTGTCGATTTAAGTTCAAGGAAGAAGATATTTGGATAATCATAAACTCTAAAGTCGTATGGATTCTTACCTCTTGATTGAAACGCTATGTTATCTTTTTCTCTTTCAACAAGTAGGTTTTGTTTGGTTGCTGATTCCATAAAGTCTTGCTCAAACATTTTTCCGTAATTCTTTTTCTTCTTTTTTTGCTTAGCCATAATTCTCCATATATTTATCGTATTTCATAGCTCCGATTATATTTAATTGATCGTCTTTTTTATTGCCCATGACAAATAGTCTCTCACCTTTTGATATGGTGTATTTGAGGTACTCCCAAGCACCAGCAAACACAACTCCTCTTTGCTCTCCATAAGGTGTATCTAATGAAACAATTGCCATCTCTTTATCTTTGTTTCTGCCTTTTTTAATTTTCTTTTTATCTACATCGCTAATGAAGCACGGTATTTCGACTTCTGTATCATCTGGAACGGACTCATAGTCTATTTTTTTATAATTAGGGAATAGCTCACCAGACAATGTATAAGATAGATAGTTATATTCCCAAGCTGATTTATCTCCGCTTAGAATCTCTTCTTTCCACTCTTCCCATACGATCTTTTTATTTAGCTTTGCCAATTTGCTCAAACATATTCGTTTCTTGCGTTCATTTTCTTCTTTTAAATCTTCTTCTGATTTTTTAAATGATTTTCCGAATATAGGAAAGTCGGCTTTTGATATTAATCCATGCTCGTGAAGTTCTATACACGACTTGTTTGTTAGTGTTTTAGGTTCTTTCTTTTTCTCTAAACCATCGTAATATCGCCTAGAAAGGAATTGAATCAACATATCGTGTCTATCGCCAAATGAGTCAAACGCCCCTGTCTTTATAAGCGGAATGATTGTACCTTTAGCAAGAGAAACATCAAACACCTCATCGATGTTTTTATATGGTCTCTTCTTGATTAAATTGTTTAGAGATTTAAGTCCACAGCCTTTTATCATGTTGAGACCGAAGATGATCTCTCTGTCTTTTAAAATTGAAAATTCTAATTCTGATTTATTTATATCTGGAAGAAGTACATGAACACCAATTCGCTCACACTCTTTCAGATACTCGTTAAGTGTAATACTATCTAAAGCACCGTTCTTGCGTTGGTTTGTCATTAAAGCACACATGAACTCTGTAGGGTAATGGCATTTAAGATAGGCTGTAATGTAGGTTAGCATGGCATAAGATACACCATGTGCTAAGGCGAATGAATAGCTCGCACTATCTTTAATCATGTCGTATACAGACTGAACTTCTTCTTCGCTGAATCCATTATCTAGCGATTGCTTTTTAAATTTATCCATATACTTCATGAACTCATCTTCTTTTTTCTTAGAAGATACTTTTCTCGCTCTATCTGCTTCTGCGTCAGTAAACCCAGCCATGTCCTTCATTAATCTCATCATTTGCTCTTGATAGGCTAATTCGCCCTTTGTAACGTGAAGAACACGGTCGATTACTTCATTAGATGGTTTATATTCAATAACGCCCTCTTTCTTCTGTAAATAGCGTTCTAGAGCTTCCATTGTTGCTGGTCGATAGAAAGAGATTAAGTTCGTAAGTTCATTAAAGTCGTTCGGTTTCATTCGTTTACACGTTGCGGTGATTCCATCTGAACCTAATTGAAACACACCTTTTGTGTAGCCCTTTCCGAGCATTTCATATGTTTTAGCGTCATCAAATTCTGTTGTATCAGGTGTAATCTCAATTCGTTCACCTGTTGTTTTCTCAATTAGATCATAGGTGTCGTAAATAACATCGAGTGTAGACAAGCCAAGAAAGTCCATTTTGACAAGTCCGATCTCTTCACAGTTATTCATTTCGTATTGTGTGATTTCTTCCCCGTCTTTTGATAATTGAATGGAACAAAAATCACTTAGTGTCTTGCTTTGAGGTGTAATGACTACTCCACCAGCGTGTGTACTTGTGTTTCGCTCTAAGCCCTCTAAGCGTGAAGCATATTCAAATAGTTCGGGATAGTCTTTCTCGTATTGCTGTAAGTCTTTTGAGAGTGTTAAAGATGTCTTGATAGGTTCATCTTCTAAGATTGATTTGTTGATTTGTTTTGTTGTGTCATAAGGTATGCCAAGAACCTTCCCGATGGATTGTATTGCCGATTTAGGTTGCAGTGTACCGTATGCACATATTTGAGCTACTCTGTCATGACCGTATATATCTTTAATCATATTGACGAGTCGCTGTTTGTCTTTTGTGGCAATATCTGTGTCGACATCGGGGAGTCCTTTTTTCTCAATGGTTAAGAACCGTTCAAAAATAAGATTGTATTTTATTGGATCTACATGAGTAATACCTAAAACATAACAAATAAGGGAACTTGCAGCTGATCCACGTGCTGAAGGAGAAATAATGATGTCTCTCTTTTTAGCTTCCTCTATAATTTCTTTTAGTAATAAAAAATAATGAATGAACCCTTTAGCTTCCATAATGTGGTATTCTTTTTGAATCCGATCCCAATAGAGCTTCTTCTTGTCAGGAGAGAACGTGTCAAACCCTTTTTTCTTGCAGCCAACTATAACCATATTGAGAAAATAATCTTCTAGTGAAACGTTATCTGGTATATTTGCAGTAGGTACTTGACCCACACCGACACTTAATTCAACGTTACATTTCTCTGCAATAGACTCTGTATTTTTCATCGCTTGCTCTATTACGTTTTGTGGTATGTTCCCGTAGTTTTGAGTAAGCATTTCATCTGGTGTTTTTAACCAGCAGTCTTTATAAACTTCATTGTCTCTATTTTGCGATATTTGAATGAAGACATTGTGAGCATTGTAGTCTTCTTTATCTGTAAAGTGAGCGTCAGATGTCACAATAAGCGGAACATTCATTTCCTGTGATAACTTGTAAATCGTCTCGTTCACTTTTATTTGCGTATTTGATTGTTCATCTTCGTCAAAAGATGTGCCTTGCATTTCAAGGTAAAACTCCTCGAATGTATCGACATATGATTGAATTGTTCCTTTTATTTGTTTTTCGTCTGTATCTTTTAGTATTAGTTGTGGTATTTCTCCGCCTAAACATGCAGATGAAGCTATGATTCCTTTGCCTAATCCTTTTTGTCGTATGGTCTTTAAGTCTAATCGTGGCTTTCGGTAAAACCCCTCGACATGGGCTAAACTCGTCATCTTTAAGAGGTTCTTATAGCCTACTTTGTTCTTTGCAAGAAGAATGATATGATAATATGTAGATGTTTTATCTTTTACATACATATCATCTGTGATATAACCTTCCATTCCGAGGACGGGTTTTATGTCGTTGTCAGTACAGGCTTTGTAAAACTCTAAATGAGTTGAGCAATTCCCGTGATCGGTTAAAGCGATGGAATGTATTCCAGACTCTTTTGCTTTACTTACAAGCGTATCTGGCGTGTTTATACTGTCTAGTAGTGATCCACGAGAGGTGTGAACGTGCAATGGCGTGTAAGATATAGCCATAGAACTCCTTTCTATCAGTTTTCTTCAAGGTACTTCGTCAAATCCTCTGAAAGGGACAACCACATATTTTTGTCACAGTCATCTAAATAATCGTCAAGCCTTTCAAGCTCTTCCTCTATTTCTCGAATGAACAACTTTAATGTATTTTTATTTAAAACAAATTTGTTTCTTCTAATTAAATCTGAAATAATAGATGTTACATATGTCCTTCTCGTGATGGCATATCTAAAAGATGTAATAAAAAGCATATTAAGATCAAGTGCACTTATGTCTATATTTTTGTATTCGCTCATATAATCACCACTCCGCCATTTCGTCTATAATTTCTTGCTCTATATTTTCAGCGTATTCTTCTTCATAGCACAGAACCTCAAGTTCCAAGGCGTTAATTCTTCTATCCATGTAACCTATCATCTCTCGGTAGCAATCATCTGTGAATCTATATTCAAACACGCCATTATATTTTTCCATTGTTGCAAGCTCAATCATTGCTTCTTTGTTATTACATTCGATAAAATCTTCGAGCGTGTATTCAATTATCTGATTCATTGATTATCACCTTTTATCTCTATTATTTCGAAATCAGTTAACGTTGTGTGAAACTTGTTTTTTATCTCTTTCAAGTCTTCTTCGCTAAAAACCGATTCTAAATGATAAAATGATTCGTCTATATCTTTCGATAGAAAATATTCTTTTGTCGTTTCATCTCGATATAAGTAATGCGGTTCATCTCGACCGAGCCACTTATGTTTTAAACAAAAGTATTTTTTATCTTTACGATCATCAAATGGTGTATAGGAGTATTTTTTAATTGCTTCTAAAAGTTTGTGTCGCTTATATGGTCCCAGCTTGTTAAAATGCGACTCATAGCAATGCCATGCGCCGATCCAGTCAACGTATACCACTGCCACCAAGTGACTCCCGTCGTACACCAATAATACCTCGTCTTCGTCTCCATCATCGTCTAAAACATAATCAAAGTCTGGTGTTAGTCCAAGCTCTTCGATAACATGTACCAATTCAGCTATTTTCATATTCACTCTCCAAACTGAATCTTTATTTTCCATGCTTCACGATCATTAGTAGGTGTTAAGGAATATTCAAAAATTGTATCGTGAAAAACCTTCTTCGCTTTGAAATTCGGAACACTCCTCATATTAATTATTGAGTAGTCTCCATGTACATATCTACTAACATAGCCACATAAGGTATCACCGTAATAAACAAAAAGCCATGAAGGGTCGTCAGCCTTCCACTCAATATTAAAACCATTGTCATTCAGTAATTTTGCGAAGTCTTTAAATTTCATTAGTCGAAACAACCTCCAAGAGTTTTTTATCAAGAAACACAATTATGTCTAAAAGAAAATCATATTCTTTTCCTCGCTCATATCTGTTGGCTTCCCATCTGAACAACCTAAGGCAAGTTTCAAGTAAATAAAATGTTGAATCTTCAAGTTTCATTTATTTGCCCTCAATCTGTTTCATCATTTCTTGCATAAAAAGTTTCTTTATATCTTCACGATTAAAAAGTTCTCTAAATTGATTAGCTATAAAGTCTTCCATGTTGTCCGCAACATAAGCTTCCATCATGTCCGAGTCCCATATATATTGCTGTTCCCACATTTCTTTAAACTGATCTACCATGATTTCTTTAATTCCGTCTTTTACGTCTTGCCAATCTTCTTCCGTGAAGTCAGCTAGTATTGTGCTAAATAATTTCATTCTTCCACCTCAACTGTTCCTCTGTATTCGTATTCTGTTAAATATTCTGTATTAGTTTTTCTTCTTTCTTCAAGAAACTTTTCCGCTTCTTCTCGACTGTCAAAATAAAATTTATTTTCAGGGTATGTGTCAAAATACTTAATGACTAAATGTTTTTTCATCTTTGTACCTCAATTTCTTCCACGTTTAGTTCGCCGATAAATACATCACCTAAGTGATATATAGGATCTATAACTTTTTCGATCATTTCTTTTACATCTTTTTTAGTCCAAATGTCATCAGTTTCGAAAGAAAACGATATTCTAAATTCTGCCATTGTTACTCCCTCGTTTTAAATATCATCATCGTCTCGTAAGGCTTCTACATAGGGCTTACTTAATTTAGCGTCTTTGAACAATTCTTCCAGTAGCTTTTGCTTTCTGTGCAAGGTTTTTGCTTTTTGATTTTGCACTTTTATAACTAAAATGAAGGTGATGAGTATCATTAAGTCCATAATCACAGCAAAGATATTCTTAAAATATTCCATCATTCTTCCACCTCAAATCCTACAATATCTACATAACAAGGCTCTATTACATTTGCTTCTGTGCTTAGTACATAATCAGCAAGTGCCGATTTTGCTTTTCCCAATGATTCAAAAATACCGATAATTGATTCTCGACCAGTATTTTCTGTTGTATCCATCACTATAAAGACTCTCATTCTTCCACCTCCGTTTTGTCATACAAATCTTGAAAATCTTTTGCACTAATTCTATATCTATCTCCAGTATCAGAATCTACAAAACTATGCTTCCGTCTTTAAATATTTCTAAGCCAAAGTTAAATTCCTTTAGAAGTCTTGTAAATGTACACAGAATTAATGTTACTTGATTCTTTCTTTTTATTTTCATTCTTCTACCTCAATTATCGCCCAGTTACCTTCTGTCTCAATAGCTGCCCAATCACCTTCTATCTCGATCATAGCCCAGTTACTAGGTCTTATTGTTATTGGATTTCCAGTTTTTTCATCAGTAAAAATAATAAACTCTATTTCATTGTCGTACATCCTTTGCAATTCGTTTCCATAATATTTTTTATCTTCTTCTACAAATATTTCTTTTTCAATATATGGGTTGTGTAATTTTAATTTCACTCTTCTACCTCGATTATTTCAAAATCTTTTAAATCCGTACTATATTCTCTTTTAATAGACTCTATTTCTTTTTTCGTGAATTGCGTTCTACAGCCACCATAGGCAAGTTTCGTGCTCAATAATAATAGATCATCACTATCAGCATTTAAGAAATCCTCACCTGGTAACTCTAACCATTTGTGCTTTAAATAATACTTCTTGCTTTCAACTCGCCTATCAATAGGTGTTGCTGCAAAGCAAGCTATTTCCTCGACTAGCCACGCACGTTCCTCCATATCTCCTATGAGCGCAACATTTGTTCCAATACTAAACTCTCCCATGCACGCACCGCTTATATAGGCAATAGCGGAGCCGTCTAATAGCCGAATACATACATCATTGTCGTCTGCAACTTCCACGCAGTAATTTTTATCTTGAAGTGTTTCTATAAAGTCTTTAGTTTTCATAGCTACGCACTCCACACTCTTCAATCTCAAAATCGCTAAAATCTGTATCGTATTCCCTTTTCATCTCTTCTATTTCTCTTTGTGTGAATTTGGACTGTACACCTTCCGTTTGAAAGTCTGTTCCTAGAGATGTGTGTCCGCCCTCTCTACGCACGTTAAAGTAATTAAAATCACCAGAGTTATATAAAAACTTATGTCTTAGGAAGAATCTCTTCTCTTCTTTTCTGTCTGCCCCAGAGCAAACAAAATCAACAACTAGCTTTATAAAATCAGCACAATCCGAATCGCTTAATATGCAAAGCCCAGCTTGACAAAAGCCAAATTGATATTTATAAACCGTGCTTATCGAAGCAAGTTGAAAATCATCTTCATCTAATACGTAAAGAAAATATTGATCGTACTCTGTGTGAAGATCCATCTCTTCAATCTTTTTAAGAAACTCTTCTCTATTCATTCGCCCACCACCTTAATCAAAATATCCAGACTTTCCAGCTTGCTCTACTTGGAAAGCGTCGTAAAGATCATCTATTTGTTGACTTTGATAGATCAACATAGCAACTAAGCACTCCTTTGTTAGTTGTTCAGTCAATCCTAGTTTTGTCGCCGTAGTTATTAAGAAATGTTTTTCTCTATCGTCCATCTTTAAAAAGTTTTTATCGTTAATTGTTTCCATGCCTTACCTCTAATATTTTTTAGCTTCTTCAATGCTCTTTACAATGTAGTCAACTCCGCCTTTGAGTTCTTCTTTCGTCATGTTGTATATCTGCTCTGGTTTGTAATCTTTTGTCATTGCTATAATCATAAATTCAGAGCGACTTGGCACAAATACGTTTAGAGCGATACCTACAACAAGTAATACAATTGAATACTTTGTGTACTTGGCGACGGTCAATACGTCACGAGAGTCAGCATTACCTTTCCTTTCATCAAACCTTACACAACAAAGTGCAACCAATAACATTGGCACTGCTACCAACAAAATATAAGTTATCGTGGTTGACGTCTTATTGATTTTTTCAAATACACACGCTAAGTAATAAATCTTCCCTATTGTCATTTTCCGATCCTTTCTCTCACTCGTGCAAAATCCTATCTAGGTTATTCTTCACCATGAATAATTTTTCGTATTTTTTATGTTTTCCACCTTGCTGCATTGTTGGTCTTGCTTTTGCAAATTCAAATACACATTCAAACTCTTCGGGCATACTATATTCGCTAATGAGCACAGTGTTGTCTTTACTCATTTCTATACACCATTTATAAAACGAATCATAATCAAAATTATCAACCCCATATCTTTTCCGTGTGATGTCGTTATAAACTGGGTCAAGGTAAATGATTGAATCCACTACATTTGAAAAGTCTCTATAATCTTTTGAATTGAACTCAAAATCATTTTTAATGTCAAGGTTTTGGACTCTACTAAGTGTTTCTGAACGTTCTAATTGCATTAACCTTTCCATCTGTTGTGCCATTTGTAATTGCTGTAATTGCGTTATGTTGTCTTTGACTTCTTTGAATGTACTTGTTTGCTTATATCCGCTAAAACAATCGTGTTTTTCAATAATCTCTCTGGCGATAACGTATTTTAAGTCGCTATATTTTTTGCTGTATAAATAATCTATTTCATTATTTCCAAATGAATTTGAAAGAAGCTTTAACTTGTCTTCCGCCGTTTTGTTTTCTTTCAGTTTAACAGCGTAAAATTCATCTCTCGATATGATTATCTCTTTTATAAAATCTCGATCTTCGTTCAACACAAGTTGTATTGCTTCACCGACTAGAGGATCTATATCGTTGTAAACAACATCTAAGCCATTAATTAAACATTCAAATGTTACAGCTCCGCCACCTCCGAACAGATCATATACAGTCTTCTCTGTTCCGAAGTTTTGCTTTATTATCTCGACGATCTTTTTTGATATTTTCTTTTTACTTCCTACATACGGCAATCCAACTGGCTTCCCTTTTCGTATTTTGCTTTCATCTAGCTTTAACTCCAACTAATAATCACCTTTTTATTTCTTGTTCTCCGCTTTATCTCAAGTTTTGCTTTAATTTAGGGTAAAAAAATATATCGTCTATACCTCTGACTTAACACAGTTACTTAAAATATTCAAAGATGTATCTCTTAATTGTTTTATTTCCTCTTCTGTAAATTGAGTCTGCACCTCGTCATCACAATAGGCGTTTAAAGAGTCGAGAAAGATCTTCCCAGTTAGTCTATCGACGCTTACATAAACTGGCATATGTCCGTCTGCCGTGATGTACTCTAAGTAGTATTTCTTTTTAGGTTTACCCTTTAGACTTTCTCCAAACATAAAACAAGCTTCCAGTAGCTTTTTCTTAACACAGTCGTCCAAGCTAATAAAATTTGTATACTCTGTCGAAATCATATACGGCTCATTTAAAGAGACGTTCGCAACACCCATATCGCTGTCTCTGTCCATAACAACGAGCTTGTCCTTCAATCTAATTAAAGAAAACCCTAAATCACTTACCGCTTTTAAAAATATCTCCACTAATCGTCTTTCCTTTCGATCTCAATATATCCGTTGACGTACATCTCTATAATCCCGACAATCAATTCTATTTTTGCTAATTTCGCAATAAAATACGACACAACAAACCATGCCATCATGAGGTAAATCTCAAATTGATAATCTATAAAAGGTTTTGTCATAGCGTAAACAAACAGAAAGAAAGTGAACAGTATATTAATTAAATATAGCCATGTAAGCTTCTTCAATACTCCGCACACCTTCCTCCCAATCTAACCATTTTCGCAAGCTTGTAGTTCCGCATATCCGACTCCAAGAGCCGTCTATTATACTCTTGTTGCCTTGTCTCTTTATAAGCTCTGTAATCGTCGCACACAGCGTGACAACCCACTTCTCTTTTATCGCAATTAAAGCACGATGATCTCTTAATACTCACCGCTCACCTCGCTTTTTAAATACTCGTAAAGAAAATCAGAGATCAGCTTAAATGCTTTTCTGCTGGATTCCATAAGTTCTTTTGCTGATTCATATGATTCATAAAAACCATCGGAGTAACTTAGAGGATCAGATAAGTTTGAAAAGTGAATAAAATCCTCTCCACTTGGCTTTTTATATATTCCAAAATCAATTATTTTTTGACTGCCATCTTTTGTATAGACCTTAACGAACACAGAGCTTATACGAGGGTTTTGATAAGACGTTATGTCTGCATTTGCGTCAATTGCTGATTTTATTCCATGTGTAATCGATATTCCTTCTAATTTAGAGAGTCTTACAATTAACTCTCCAAACATCAGATAATCAATTGGTCTATCGCTATTCACTATCCAACCCCCTGTCTTTAAATTTAGTTCTTACATATTCGTCGCAAAGATTGTATAAATCTTCTTTCTTCTTTTGAGATAATAAAAGAGAAAAGCAAGTGTTCTTTGTATTAATTTCGAACTGTTTTTCGTCGCCTATCTCTGCAATCAATCTTTTTCCCTCATAGTCGTAAATGTAGATACTGTAATCGCAATAACATTTAAACCCCATTAATTTAACACGATTGATGAAATCTTCACGCTTCATTTTTCCTCCTGACTTTAATCTAGTAAAGTAACCTTATGGATTGTAAACGTGCTAAATCTTCTATAGCTGGTAGAGCAGTAATCTTCGTATTTGTCATGTTCAAGTAAAATCATAAAATTGCCAGCAGCGTCAATATCTTCTTCTTTGTAATATAAACGTTCAGGAAGCTTGTCTCTTACAGATTCCTCATAATCCTCTGGATAAACTTCAACACTCAATCCTTTTATATAACTCTTCGCACTTTCCAACGACTTAAAGAGATCTTTTAAAATGCAGGCACAGCCGTCTTTGAACATCTCACCGTTGTCGTATTCAACTACATAATAACTGTTGTCTTTTTTGCTCATTGTCTATTCCCTCTCGTCACTAATAACGGTCACTTCGTGGATTGTGAAGAAACTATGTCCTTCGTAAATGTACTTTGCGAACTTCCCGAATTTATCACCTCAACCAATTAATCTTATTTTTTGAATTGTGTAAGAACCACCGCTTTCATAATGGTTATAACAATTATTTTCAAACTCATCGTCTTCTAAGTAGAATACAGGTTCACCTTGATAATTAGTTTCTTCTTTTGTGTAATATAGTCTGTCTTGAATTTTTCCCGCGACTTCATCATCATAATCATCGGGATCTAATTCAACATATATTGACTTAACATAGTCTATTGCGTTATCTAACGATTCAAATGCTACATCAAGTGGGTAGTTCCAATTGTCTTCAAATGATTCGCCATTGTCGTATTCGATGATATAAAGTTTCTTACATTCGGAATGTTTGTCTTTTTGCTTATTCATTATTTTTCTCCTGTACTTCCGAATCCGCCACGATTCCCATTGTCTAGTTCTTTTACAATATTGAACTCAATTTTAGGTTGATTCTTCACGATTCTAAATTGGCAAATACGAGTGCCTTTCATTAGCGTCACATCTTTTGTCGGGTATACAGGCATAGCCCACCAGTCATCATCTCCGCAATAAGAGTTGTCAATCACGCCAACGCTATTTGTTTGAATGATTCCATACTTACTAAAGCTTGAAGATCGAGGTGCAACGTGTGCTTCATATCCATCTGGAAGTTCCATAGCAACGCCTAAATCAATAAGTTTAAACTCGCCCTTCTTTAGCGTTGTGATGTCATTTACTCTTAAATCAATCCAGTCTCCTTGTGTGATATGGTCGAACTCTTCATACACCTCTGGATTTTTAAACTTAATCGAGATTGATTGATCGTCTTGGCAACATTTCGTCATAATAATCCTCATTTCTTTTTTTTAAGTGTTCTCCCGACATGACATGGATCGAACCGTCTGATAAAATCATAAAAAATACATCGTCTCCATTTTCAACATTCAATGATCGATATGCCTTGTACGGAAGTGATATGCCTTTTTTAGCTTTCTTTTTTATAATGCTTTTACCAATTAGTTCTGATGGTATGCTTGATATTTCCCATCTCATTGTTTTGTCTCCATTAGATTATACAGCTTTACTTGATTTAAAGTCAAGCTTTTATTAACATCTATTATTCTCTGATTGGAAGATCCTCTAAATTTTAATTTTAGATCTTTTTTTGATTCAATGAATTTACCGTCAACTAAAACGTCTATTAATTTTAGCAATTCATATTTATCTCTGTCTTTTAAAATTTCTTCAAATGTATATCCAGAATAAACCCATATAGGTTTATCAACTTCTTTTTTTATTTCTCTAACTATGTTTACTAAATCTTTTGCGTTTTGGAATGGCTCACCGCCTAGAATGGTTAAACCTGAAATCTCGTCTCTTTTAAGGTACTTAATAACCTCATTTGTATTTGAAACAGACCATAAATCACCGCTGTGGAAATCTTGGTACTCTTTGTTAAAGCACCCCTCACAGCGGTGTGTACAGCCTGTGACAAAAATAGAGACTCTGACTCCTTCGCCATTGGCGATGTCATATTCTCTAATTTGCCCGTATCTCATCTATAAATGTAACACTCTTTCTTTAATCTCTTTTGTTTTGCCTTCATTCCAGAAGTTGCTACCTAAATAGCCGCACGTACGACGCACCACCTCTAATGTGGTTTTATCTTGATTCCCACATTGGGGGCAAGTCCACACATTATCTTCATTCAGTTTGATTTCACCATCGAAGCCACATTTCAAACAGTGATCCGACTTAATATTAAACTCGGCATATTGAATGTTGTCATAAATGTATTTGACAAGCGTTTCAAGTGCCATAAGATTTCCTGTCATATTAGGAACTTCAACGAACGAAATACAGCCACCTAAAGCGTGTTCTTGGAATGTTGACTCAAACTTAAACTTCTCAAAAGCAGAGATATTTTCTCTTACATCAACATGGAAAGAATTAGTGTAATACCCTTTATCTGTTACATCTTTAATATCGCCGAAACGTTCCTTGTCAATTCGTGCAAACCTGTAACCTAAACTCTCGGCGGGAGTGCTGTAAACACTGAAACCTAAGCCAGTCTCTTCTCTCCACTCTTTAGCTTTCTTTTCGATATATTTCAATACATCTAAAGCAAACGCTTTTCCTTTTTCAGTTGTGTGCGATTCTCCGACCATCAACATACTCGTCTCATAAAGACCGATATATCCAACAGAGACAGTTGAATAGCCATTTTCTAGAAATGGTTTAATCGGCTCATGCGGTTTTAATCTTGCAATTGCACCATGTTGCCAGTGCATAGGCGATACATCGCTTGTTGCGTCTTTTAATAAGTCGTATCTAAACAGACCTACTTTCTTTATTAAGTCGAGCCTATTATCGAGAATCTCATAGAACTTATCTCTATTTCCCATTGCTAAGATTCCAATTTGAGGAAGATTTAATGACGCAACACCGAAATTGAAGCGACCATTCCACTTATAATTTCCATCTTCGTCTTTCCAGGGAGAAAGGAACGACCGACAACCCATTGGACTAAACACATTTCCCTCGTAATGTTCTCTCATTACTTTTGCGGAAATGTAATCAGGATAGAACCTTTTAGATGTACACTCAATTGCCTTTTGAGTTACATAATAATATTCGGAGTCTTTGTGAATATTGTTTTCATCTAACACATAAACTAATTTCGGGAACGTCGGAGTGGTATAAACGCCTTTTGAGTTTTTAATGCCTACAATTCTTTGCTTTAGAATCTCATAAATGATTTTTGCTACTTCTTCTTTATATTCATCTTCATCTTCGATATGAAGGAATAGCGTAACAAACGGTGTCTGACCGTTAGCGGTGGACAAAGTGTTTATCTGATATTGAATGGTTTGAATACCACTCTCAAGATCTCTTTGAGTTAGCTCTTTCGCCATCTTTTCAGCGAGCTCAATATCTTTTACTACATCGAGGCTCGTCTTGAAATTTTTATCGTATGATTTACGTAAATATTTGCCTAAACAAGAAATATCTACGGACTGACCACCTTGTTGATTCGAAGCTACCACTGCAATAACTTGTGTCATGATGTTGCAAGCGACTTGGAATGATCTTGGGCTATCAATTGTTTTACCATTAATGACTGTTCCATTATCTAAAATGTCTCTCATATTGATTAAACAGCAATTAAAACTAGGCTGAATCAAATAGTCAAGATCGTGTACATGAATGGCACCACTTTCGTGTGCTTCTAAAATATCACTCGGTAACAATCTTCTTTTAGCAATGTCCTTTGAAACTTCGCCTGCGATTAAATCTCTTTGGGTCGAAATAATAGTTGCGTCTTTGTTTGAGTTTTCATTCATGACTTCTTCATTCTCTTGACGAATAAGACCCATAATATTGTCATCTGTCGTGTTATTTTTTCTCTTATATTCTTGAACAGCACGATATGATTCGTAGGATTTTGCAATTCTAGGATTATGTCTCTTTACAAGTTCGAAGTACACTTCCTTTTCAATGTCTTCTACTGTTGTTTCTTTTGTGTTTTTCTTTTCAATATTTTTCTCAATGCTTTCGGCAATTTGTTTGGATAGGTCTTCATTTTCATAACCTAGTGCCGCTCTTGAAGCTTTATTGATTGCTACTTCAATTTTTGTTTTGTCGAAATTATCCTTATTTCCGTTTCTCTTTACTACTTTTATCACTATTTCTTTCACCTAACTCCATTTCTTTAGTCGATTTATCATCTTGGATATACTCTACATATAAATCTTCAAAGAACGCTGGATATTTGTTATATAGCATTTTTAACATATATTTACAGACCTTTCGAATGTCAGGTTGAGACGCACGATCACATCTAAGCTTCAAGACGTGTCGAATCTCTCTGATATTGCCAGATACTGCAATCTTTGTCTTTGTGCACTGTGGCAAAATAGCTCTCGCTTGCTCTGCTTTTAATCCAGCGTCAACTAATTGTTTGTACTTTAGTTCAATCTCTTTCAATCCATTGATTAGAATTTCATACTCATCTGAATATTTTTCAATACCTTCAGGAATGATAAACTCTAAATTGTTATATTTTACATAGCGTTGCGACTGTTGAGAGAAGCTTAGTAGTCTATGTCTCACTAGCTGATTAGCCGTTGCTCGATCTGTTTCAATCATGAATGACAGGCTTGCATGTTCTAACACACTTTCATGCCCCATTTTGATTAATTTCTTTACAAATCGTTCACCGCTATCAATATCAAGTTTTGACCTTGAATCATAACAAATTCGACCAGCTTGCTCGACAAGGTAAAGTAGTTTTTCATATGACGGCTCTGTTCTTAGATTTACATTGTGATTAACTAATTCCATAACGCTCCTTTATCTTTTTGTCTTTATTTTTTCTATCTTCGCAATGGAAAGGCAACACGCATATAGCATGTTTTCAGCTATTTCGTGTATTTCTTCTTTTTCGTCGTATTGTCTCATTTCGCTAGCAAGATCATCTGCCAATTGATCTAGCCACATGATCCACGACTCTTTATCTTCTCTATCCATTGCTCTTGCTTTCTTTGTACGGGAGAATGTAGTACCAGCTGTTGTGCATACCATAGTCAACTGTAATAATGTCATTTCCCCACATTCTCAAATAAGGAGCGTTAGGGTGAATCTCTCCTATCTCTTTAAAACACTCCATCTCTGATTCAAAAACACCTACTGTATTACAATCATCAATAGATGTTCCATACTTTAACGTATACACAAGCACCTCTCATCTTTTGTCTTTTGGAATCCAATCACTTGCCTTGTCACACATATGCTTATAATCACAGAAGTAGCATAATGGGGAAGGATTCGCTTTGCGTCTCTTCTTCTCATTGTTCATATCTTTGAACGTTTGAATGATTTCTTTTTTCGCTTGTTGCGGATCAGTTCCGTAAATTATTTTCGGATTTCGCTCATTCATTGCTTCTTCCATTTTTCGTGTAACTTTTGGCGTGAACGTGGTTTCCTGTTGAATGTTTAGTTTTGTAAAGTTATACACTCCCTTGTATGGATATTCACCGTATTTTTGGTGTATCGCCATGAAATAGATGGGAAGTTGCAAGTCGTCTCTTCGCTTCTTCTTTTGGAATTTGCTTTTAGATGTTTTATGATCCACGACGACTAATCCATTTCGATCACGGTACACCAAGTCGATGAAACCCCGAAGGGTGAACACCACCTCCTTTCCTTTAAGTAAAGTTTGAATCTCTAATGAGAAAGGCTCTTCAACGCCTTCAATTTTTGTGTCATCGTTCAATATTTCTGCATAAAAACCTTCCTTATTCAAGTATCGCTTGAATTCACTATCTGCTAATTGCGTCAAGTCATAGAGATCCTCCCCCTTAAAGTCTCTTATACGCTCTGTGACGTACTCTAATCCATTTACTCTTATATCTGATATAGAACTACCTAATTCAGTTTTAAAGTCCTTATTTTGTGTATGGCGAAGCATGTTTTCAAGGACGTAGTGAACAGCACTACCATATTCCAGGTAAATTGACTTTCCAGTCGTTTTTATCTTGTCTATATATTGATAACTCCATTTTCTCGGACAATTGTGAAAGTTGTTTATTTGAGAATAGGAGAGCTTGTCATGTATTGTCATTAATCCTCCGTTTTAATATTCTTCTCCACCTTTAGTAAGAATCATAAAAGCAATGTACCAAAGCATTGTGAAGTTTGCTATATCGTATCGTGTGCCTGGTGAAAGGATAGTAACAAACAGGAAAATTGTAATTAGTATTAAGTGGTATCTTTTTTCCGTTATCTTCATTACCAAGTACTTCTTTCTTCCAATTTCTTTAGAAATTCACTTACAGTCAATCTGGTTCTTTGAATTTTCGATCTGTTGATACGACAATCTTTCTTTAGAGACTCACGGCACTCTTCAAGTAGCAAAACTGATAGATCAATTGCCTTGTCTATTTCTTCGGCATTTCCTTCTCTTCTCCGACTTAGCTGCTTGTGATAATATTCAAGATCATCTTCAAACATTTCGCACCTACTTTCCTACTTTTGGGAATGTTACTTTCTTAGCGTGTAATTGTAGCATTGAGTTCTTCGGATATACATTTCCGTCGATCTCTGTATCTTCATGGATAAAGAACATCATGTCGCTGTCTGTATTGCCACCGCCGATATAATTTGTCTCAAATTCAATGTCATTAAAGATTAAAATGTCTTTTTCGCTACTGTCACGGTAGTAGTAAAATTCTTTGCCATTGTCCGTTTCGATAAGAATTGACAACTCTTTCTTTTTCTCTAGCGGAACAAATTTTCTGTAAGCTTTTCTCATGTCGCCAATTGTCTTTTCTTGTCCGCTAATACCACGCTTCATGTAGCGAATACAGCTCCCGATCTCTGTCTTTGTTGTAGGGTAGTAATATCCATTTCCTGTATTGCAAATAGGGTAACCTTCCATTCTTAGATTTTGAATGGATTTTCTAATTTCTCTTTCGCTAATTCCAACACTTTTTTCTACTACTTCTTTTAGTTTAATTCCTTTGTTGTTTTTAATCATGTTTAAAATTCTGTTATCGAGATCGGTAATTTTCTGCTCTGTCATGCTCTCTCCTTTTTGAAAATATCTTTTAATCTTGTTTCAAATTGCTCTCTTGTCAATTCAGCAATAGAATCTTTCCTATTAACATTCAATGTTTCTATATCGAACTTGAACGAATAGGTATAGTCTTTTATTCTTTTATGAATCTGCCTTTCCATTTCACGACCAGCTTCATCATTGTCTCCACTAATAATGACGGGCTTGCCAAGCTTTAAAAGCAACATAATTTGCCTGTCCGTTATTTTTGAACCCATGATTGCAACTGCATTTTTGTAGCCCCATTCAGATAATCTCCAAACGCTTTTATAGCCCTCGACTACAATGATGTAGCCGAAGTTTTTACCTTTTACATTATGGTAATTATAAAGCGTCTCTCCCTTTCTAAGACCTTTTGAAAACACGTATTTACTTAATCGCTTCATGTCGATTTCTTTGTTCGTTTTTGTTGATCTTCCAGCAATACCAACAACTTTTCCATCTGGGGAGTGAATCGGAATAATGATCCTGTCTTTAAAATAGCCTTGCGTGCAATATCGAATATCAAACTGATTAAGTGTAATTGCACCGAAACCCTCACGGTATAGACTTTCATGCAACATCGGCACATAAACTCTCTTATCGGAAAGATCATATTCAGTAAGTTGAGACTCTTTACTTTTAGAGAGTGTTCTTTTTGCAAGTCTTATAAACTCACGATTATCTATTGAGGATTTATCAAGATCAAGTAGTCCTTCCCCGTATGTCTCTCCAATAGTGTCTTCTAACTTTTTTATCGCACTTGGATAGCTAATGTTTAATGTTGCGGAAAGCAAAGATGGGGCATTGTATGTTTTGTTACAGCCAGTGAAGCAAGTGAAAAAGCCGTCATGATAATGTAAAGCATTTGGATTATCTCCGCCATGTGCAGGACAACTAGATCTAAAATCTTTTCCGTTGCCCGTTACATTTTTCGCTCCTAACTCTCTAAGAAAGCGATCAACTCCGTATTGTTCCAGCTTATCTGTAAATTTGTCATACATTCTTTACCTACTCTTACCTTGCTAACGCTTTTACACCCTCCTGATATGGAGACTCTTCAAATCTAGCCATCTCTCTTACATAATCTACATAAACGCCTTTATCGGGATTGTTCATAGAAGCTCCGTTTCTGTTATATTCAACAAAGATATAATCTTTCGTGTCTCTATTCCCTTCTTGATATAGTTTTGCACGTACTTTTTCACTTAAAGGCATAAGGAAGGCAATAACAGAAGCGTAGCGATTAAGTTTATCTGAATCTGCTAATCTCATCTCATATGGAGACATTTGTGCCATTGTCAAAATTGGCATATTAATCTCACCAGCTAAGTCTTTCAAGAAAATAGCGAAGTCACCTAACTGGTTATGTTCAGGGACTCTTGAATTATCTACTGTTTTAACTTTGATATAGTCATAAATAAGAAACTCAATTCCTTTGCTCCGCTTTAACGCCAATACATCGTTTCTGATCTTTTCTTTGCTCCACGAAGGGCTGTATTTATGAATTAGAGGGGCTTTTTTAATTCTTTCGATACTTTCTTCGACTTGTTTTTTTAGCTTGTCATGTTTTAAGTAGCTAAATGTTTCGATTACACGGATAGGAAGTTTTGAGTCTAACGCAATAAGCCGTGTTAAGAATGTCGATGTCTGCATTTCTGTATCAAGGTATAAAACGGGTACACCTTTCTTGACGGCTAAATTATGAGCTTCATTCATACCAAAGGTCGATTTTCCCAGTTCTGTTATCCTAGTGGTTTTTTATCCTCTAGTTCTGATACTTCTTAATTCGTATCAGCTCAGCATACATTTTCATCTTACATATGTGAAGATGGGGAACACTCGTGGGAGAATTATATTCTACAAGGTAGGTTCATCTCCTATGCGTTACGATACTAAACGATCTTTAACTGTTTAGTTATCTCGGTATTAGCGTCACAGCCTTCACCGATATTGCTCCCTACTCTTACGTTATTTCTAACATAAGGGGCGTTAAGTGCTTGTATAAAAATTTTATGTTTTCTATCTAAGAAAAAATTACTATTTCCATAAAGGTAGTTGCAAAACAAAATTGTGTTTTCAACTCCAGTAATTCTCAAACTAAACGATTTCCCTTTTTTGTTATATTTTTTATTAAATCTTACAGCTGGACAGTGTATATTCACGTGGTTTTTTACAAAATCTAAAGTGTCTATCGTTCCAACAAGTTGAGCATAGAATTGAAAACAACCTGTTTTCTTGTTCTTTACTTCACTCATTGTTAAAGAACCATCAGCGTCAAAAATGCCACGAATCATGTGTCGTTCTAGCTCTGGACTTCCTAAAGTTGGCGGTGAGTATACAAGTGATTTTGCTTGCACACAATTTAAATCTGCCAGTCTTTTAGAAATTCTTTTCGAATTAAAAGTAAGCCTATATGAAACATACTTGTTTTTAATTGTCTTTTTCGTTATATTTCCAGAATAACCAATGCTCTCTTTAAACTTCACTAAGTGTTTTAAATCAGATTCTTGCAATGATAGCTCAAGCTTTCCGCAATCTTCCGAATTATAACCGTCCGCACTAAAGAATCCAAGCCAATAAGCTTTCTCTTCTGTATTTATATCGTCAAAAAAGGAGTCGTTTATTTTCGTTCTTCTCTTTCTGTTCGGCTTCTTATAATCGCAATTCTCGGCAACTATTCTCTGAACATGTGTATAGCTTACGTTAAATTTTTTAGCTATATCTATCCTTGTCTTGCCCTCATTAAAAAGAGAAATTATTTCATTTTTATACAGTTGTGTTATCTTATCACTCCAATCTCATCAAGCACTTAATAGTTCACCTTTTGCTCTTGCTCCAATAATGACTAACTCACCTTTTCGATAAGTCATATATTCGTTAAGTTCGCCGATCTTCGAGGGATAGCCTACAATTCCGTCTTTTACGTTCTTTTTTAACTCTTCCAGCGTGTCATCGACTACATCTCCGATCACCGTGTAGTTATCTTGAATGGTATATCTCTCTGTAACTTCTCTCTGCTTGTTTTCAGAAAATTGATTGATTTTCTGAATTGTCTTCTGTTCACCGTTTCGTATATAGTCATTGATCTTATTATTTTGCTCTAGTGTGTCTCGCATATACGATAATGTGATAACGATATTCGCTTGCTGTTTTAAATCGTCAATTGTATAATCTTCTGAAAGTTCTTTTAGCGTTTCAAGGTATTCCACGCCACCTGATTTTTCTATTTGCTCTTCAAAGACTATGTTTTCATCTTTTATGCTACTTAACAGTATAAAAGGCTCAAAACTAGAGCCTTTATAACTGTCATACATTTTGCGTATCGTATAGAAGATAATCCTGTTTGTTGTATCGTCAAAATATTCGTATCGTAAATCTTTTATCGACATGATCCAGTCGGGGTGTCGCATTAAGATTCCGATAATGTTCCGTTCCGCTATCTTATTACTTAACTCCAACTTCGATGTCCTCTCTACTGTACTCCTTCAGTAAATAGTTGATAATGTGCATTTGTCCTTTTGGCGTGAATAGAGGTTTTACACTAATTCCACGATAGCCACTCTTAGCTATAAAAGGTCTCTGCTCTGTTACGGCATAACCTTTATTGATTGCTTGTTGACTTGCTCTGTATTCATACTTATTTCCGCCCCATTCACGACAAATAACCTTTAGCTCTCTTAATTTCTTTCTTAATCTTTGTGCACCGATGTCAATTCCGTTATACGAAAGCATATTGGCAATTGTACCGACAGTAACGTAGTCTTCCGTGATTATTATCTGTCTAGCGAACTTCGCTAACGGCTCTTGTTCTTCCAGCACTTTATCTTTTTTAGCAATTAAGTCTTGTTGTTTTGTGTTTTCTTCTAATAAATCTTCAATTCTCGTAATGGCTTGCTTGAACGCTGTCTTGCCGATACTTTCACCGTCACCAAACATTAAATTAATCATAGGCTCAAAGTCATGGTTTCCTTGACTGTCTGTCGCAGTAGTGAATCCAAACTTTCTGATCTCTTTGATTCTCTCTCTTACCCATGCTCTAAATTCATTCGCTCTAGGCTGTCTGGATAAAAATGTGATTTCATAAATACCATCTTCGTTATAGAGGAGTGTTTTAGGCTGTAACTTCGATAACATTAAATCGTCAATCGTTTGAGTCTTTCGCTTGTTTTCGGGGTTAGAGAGGTCTACATCATTTTGATGTACCCTTTCAAACCTTGAAACTTCAACACTTAGCGGATCCAGCAATTCTTGATTTCTTGAATGAATGATGTCAATTTGTCTTTCATTCTTATACTCCAACGCTCTTCCGATCTGTTCACGTGTCATATAGATGTTATTTTGCTCATCTTTATAGAAATCACAAGTAGCTCCTAAAAACTCGCCCTGTTTAACCAGCTTTAATTGTCCCAGTAAAGCCTTATTTTCATCATTTACTGATTCGTCAACTACACGATACTCATCTTTTAGTAACTTCAAGCCCTCTTCGGTCAAAGCCGCTACTTCTCTATTTTGCTCGTTAACAAGTCTCGTTACATATTCTTTAGGAAACGACTTTCTCGTCATTTTGCTTCTAATTAGTTGCGGTGCTACTCCGATCTCGTCTGCTACTTCTTTAACTGTGTACTTTTTCATTTCTTCCTCCTTAATAAGTCAATTTCATCTTCTAATGACTCTGACAACTCACCATCTTCCTTATCTATTAATAAACGAAGAACATGAAGAAACGCCTTGAAGTCGTCATAACCTTCCATTCCTCGGTATTTACTGTTAAAAAATATTTCTTTACGCAATAGATACTTCCATTGAATGAACCACCATTGCTCTTGATAACTAATTCCAAGCTTATGGAGATGTGCAATAGCCCCCCTTGTCACTTTTCCTGGAAAATTATTTACATTACCATTAAATATAAATTCGTCTTTTCTCTCCTCTAAAAGACTTAGCAATTGTTCCTTATCTATATTGAACACCTATCGAAATCATTAGTGCTTTATTGATCTTTTCCATGTCGTCGCTATCGATATGTGATAATGTTTGCAATACTCTGCTTTTATCAATTGTTACGATCTGCTCCGCTAAAACAGTTGAAAGTTCTTCCAATTCTATTTCAACATGTGTCGGCATATACCACTTTCCTGTATTTGTCGTTAGTGGTGCTACAATGGTAGTTGATCCACACTCGTTTCCTATGTTGTTTTGAATCACTACACATGGTCTAATTCCTTTTTGCTCTGACCCGACTCTGTCTCTTAAATCAGCAAGAATCACGTCACCTCTTCTTATTGAAATAACATCACTCACTATTTAGTATTCCTCCCTTTGCCTTAACCCAACACGGCTTTAGATAATTATCTGATTCCTCGTTTAAATCTATAGTTAGTTCGAAATTACAATAGTTATAAAAATCATTCACGATCTTAAATGTCTCGAACAGGTCTTTCTCTTTTATTAGCCATCTTTCAGGTATGTAGTTTTTCACAATGTCATACGGGATCACATCTTTTATCATGTGCCTTTCAACGAACTCTTTGTATAACCCTCTTTCTTGATAAAACGCTGGATAGCTATATATTTCGTCGAATAATTCAGATGGTACTTTGTAAGGTTCTCCTGACTTTTCTTCTATATAAATACATTTATTAGGTATGTTCATGACGTGGCAAACGTCTTTGAAACGCAATACCACGTCGTGATTTTTATACAGAAGGATATGTCTCATTTCAGGGAAAAACAGCTCAAATCTTTCTGCTGGGAAAGCCTTAAAGATCATGTAGGGCTTTTTGAACTTCTTCAAATTCTCCTCTATCCTTAATCTCTTCGATCTTGTCTACACTCGTCTTACTCTTTACGATTTCAGCAATTTCAGACGCTTGCACGACTTCTTCGTTATAAAGTGTCATTGCCAATTCGGTAAGTTTCTCAATTTCCCATTGAGCTACTGTATTGTCTTCTTTTTTAATAGGTTTTTCTTCATCTTTATGATCTTTAACTTCGATACCGTTTAAAGCGTCGGCAAACATTTTTTGTAACATTTTTGCTGTTGCTTCAGGTGTTTCTTTACAATGAACTACATCGGGTAAACCTTGAATCCTCGACTTGGATTCATAGTTTTCGCCACCATTAAAGCGAATGATACGTTCTTTTTGAATGTTTCCTTCGCTGTCTTTGCTATATTCGTAATCAAAGTGCATAATAACGTCAATTTTCTTAATGACAGGGCTTACAGCGGCACTACCTAGAAATAGCGTTACTTTGTCGTATTCTGTACCATCTTTTAATGTCGTCGTTTTTGTTTTGTCGTGGGCAATATAATTTACTCTAAATCCTAAAGATTCAAGTTCATTCACACGATCTTCGAACTCTTTTGTGATACTTGTCCAGCCTTGTCCGTATGGAGCGTCTCCAGGACCTTCCCAGCCATTCATTTCACAAATATAGGTCTCACAAGCGTTTCGCATAATATCAACGGTATCCATGATAATGACTTTATTCTTTAGCTCGTTATTTTCATCTTCCTTAAATAGCTTTTTTGCTTGTTTAATGAAGTCCAACAAGTCTTTCCATGAATAGCAGTCCCAAATGAAAGCGTCTAATGTTTTTTGCCCTTGTTCCCAAGCGAAGAAGATAGGATCATCGAAAAAGTTGAATGCTGTCGTCGTTTTCCCAACACCAGCCCCACCGTAAAAGGTAAAGCGGTAATCATTAATGTCTTTGCTCGGTTTATTTCTTTTAAAAGTTTTTAAGTTATTCATTTCTCTCCTTTAATAGTTTATAAACTTGATACGTTCTAATAAAATTCCAAGATACTCTTCCATAATCTCTGCTTGGTCAATTAAAGACTCATGAATGTCTCCCATCTCTTCACGCTGTGTTTGAATGTAAAACATAAGCTTTTGATAGTTACTAAGAACCATTTCGAACTCTTTAATTAATCGGCGACCTCTGGCATATCTTTCCTGTTTTTCTTTCTCCACTATTCCTCCCAAGTGTCTATTATTTCCCACTCATGTAATTCAACATCTTGTGCAACTTGTTTTACAATGTCGATCATCTCATTAATGGCGTATTCTTCCGATGGAGCTTCTATTTCACACCTTGTTTCGAATGTTCCAGCAATTCTTATGTCGTAAACTCTCTTTTTGTTCATTACTTAGAACGGAATTTCTTCTAAATCTTCTTGTACTTTTTCATCTACTGCCGTGTCGGTAATCTCTTCAATTTGATCTGCTTCCGCAACTACATGCAAGAAAGTAGCTTCCAGTTTTTTCTCATAGCGTCTTTTGCCCTTTTTGCCCATAACATTTCCGAACTCTGGATCAAAACCCTCAATGTCTTCTGTCTCTAATGAAGAATGATTTACAAGCTTACCTTGAATTTGAACGAAATCATTTTTACCTAAATCGTCATGTTCTTCTAAGATCTCATCTGGTAAATCAATAGTTAGCATGTAATCATTAGAAACTTCATGTCCGTTTCGATTCGTATAGCTTTCTGTAACTTTAATGTCTGCTTTATTGCCACGAATTTTGTCGATAATACCTGAAATATTGAAATTAGCAGATCCAGGCTTTTTCTCTTCACTCTCTTCAAAAAGATTCCATGTAATTACACGATAATTCTTTCTTGTTTGCCCATCTCTACCTGTGTACTCGTCTTCTTGAATACTGCCTTTAAGATAGACAAAATCGCCTTCTTTAAACTCATTGGCAATTGATACGGGCTTTTGCGGATCTTTATATGTTTGAAAAATCGTTACATCTACTCGATCTCTATTCTTTCCACACCGCAATGTTAAAGATAGAAGCTTTTTGCTGTTGTTGGCGTATTCTTTAATTTCGATCTTGTCAATAAAGCCCCTTGCAATGATTGAACGCTCTTGTGCTTTAAGTAACTCTTTTACTACATTGTCTTGTAACATTTAAACTCCTTTTTCTTCTTCGTATATAATGTAATCTTCCAGTTTGCTTTTATGGATAGTTCCGTCTTTTAGATGGTAAACAACCCCCTTTTGAACATTTATCGAAATCACTTGTCCGACTTCGCACGTCTGTTTGTTCATGCACATTAGATCTTTTTCATTTTTCATTATTTAAGCTCATGTGCCTTTTCTACAGTTAATAGATACTTTCCTTCATCTAATTGCTCTATGCTTGAACTGCCTTCATCTGTTCTACCGAAGCAAGTCATTGTAAATAACATTCCAAGCAAGAATGTAATAGAGAGAATTCCTACAACCGCTAATCTTCTATTTCTTACGTGTTCTGGTCTCATACTCACTTTCATGTTCTCACCTCTATGAAAATCTATTCTTTAACTCTCTCGAAACTACTTCAGTAATTAAGATCATCTTATTAAGTAGTCTCTTTTGATAATCCTTGTTTTCTGTTATGTTGTTCAAATTGTAGTTCTTGAAAAACCTAAGCAATTTCATACTCTCTATGTATGACTCGCTTCCAATTTCAATAGATAATTCCAAAATGTCAGCAATAAAGGAATATTCATTTAATGACAAGCCCAAATTCTCACGATATGGGAAAATATAGTTCACTACCTCATAAGTATCGAAATATAACTCTTCTTCCGACTTTAATTCATAAACCGAAAAATGCTTGATCTCTTGCTCTATTTTCATCACCTCAATGTGTTTTTTAACTTTAATCCAATGTTACTATATTATTGCTTGATTGTCAACAAAGAAAAACTATTTTCAAGTAAATTATTGCCTGTTTTAAAGCTGTATGCTATAATTTATTTAATAAAGCTTGATAGAAAGGAGTGATCTCATGAGAGAAGAAAAAGAAACAATGTTTACTAGAAATTTAAAGAAATTGTTGACTAGTCGCGGAATTAATCAATCGCAATTAGCGGAAAATACTGGCATAACGCCGCAAACCATCTCAAACTATGCACGTGGTGTCTATCGACCTACTGAAAAGAACACTCAAATAATAGCTGATTATTTCCAAATTGAAGCAGCCGAGCTTTTATATGGTGCTAGTAAAATCGTCGCAAATGACGAAGATGTTGAACGTGAGTTTTTATCAAGAAATGATAAAGTTCGAAGCGCTCCATTTATTCCCGTCGGGATCTCCGCTGGACAGCCTATCACTGTTGACGCAATTACAAGCTTGCCTAAAATAATCGTTCCAGAAGAAATTCTAGGCGAACACGTAAACGACGATAGTATCGTGTTTTTCCGTGCTAACGGCGAAAGCATGAATAAAGTAATACCTAATAGCTCATTGGTCTGTATGAAGATCGACTACCCTGTTTACAAATTGCGTCAAGGCGATATTGTCGTATTTTCTGATAATTATGAATACAGCATGAAACGCTTTTATGACGCTGGAGATAAAATTATCTTTAAACCAGACAGTCATGATGTAACTTTTGCCGATATTGTTATACCTAAAAACGAACGACTGAAAATCGTCGGGAAAGTCATCTCTTACAACGTCGTACTGTAAAAGGGGATAAAAAAATAAGGGGAAATAACTCCCCTTATTTTTGTGTGCTTTTTTATTTGTATTTTACGTCTCTGCCATCTCGACAACTTAATGTCTCTCGTAAATGTATAGTAACGTAACTAACCATTTTGTTATCTCTTAGATTATAAGTTTTACAACTTTCTGGTTCTTAACAACAACATCGTCCAGAATATCATCTGCTGGGTTATCATTGAAAATCCTATCAGCGTGATCGTATCGCTTCGTAGTCTCGATAGATGAATGTCCTACACGCCTTGAAACATCTTCTAGCGGTTTCCCAAGCTCGATAGACTTTGTTACATACGTATGTCTAAAGTCGTGTGTTGTAACGTCTTGATCTAAATCAAGGGATTTTTGCATACGCTCCATCATGCCGTTAATAAAATCAACACCCATGTGATCTCCGAATTTGCGACTAGACGGGAACAACCACTGTTCTTTCATTGTCCAGTCCCAACATTGTCTGTTTACATACTCATCAATAACACTCTTAACTTGTCCTGAAATCATAGTAACTAGCGGTTTATTACCTTTTCCTGTGTAATGTAATCCCCACTTGTTGCCATATTTAAAGAAATCACCTAACTGGATCCTCGTTACCTCTGCACGTCTAATTCCTGTCGAAACAAGTATCAGAAACGCTATATACTCCATTGTACCCTTTAGAGTCATGTCATTATAAAAGTATTGATACATTTTTCTTAGATTCTCATCTGTGATCCTGATTCCAGCCGAAAACGTCTTTTCTTTAAGTCTTACAGCCCCTTCTTCTGTCGAAAAGGGGTCAAATTCAACCAAGCCGTTATGTTGCCGTCTTAACAGCTTGTAAAATGAAGAACAGGCTTTCATATACTTGTTAATCGTACCATTTTCGTATTTTAGGTCATTTTTCACGTAGTCCAGGAAGTCATTAGCGTCATCAACTGTTATTGAACGAATATCCTCGATTGTCGGATCTTCCATCTCAAAGAAGTCAAACATAATGTTGATAATCGACAAATACATTCTCATGCTCTGATTTTTGTTTGTTTTCTCGTAAAGCTTTAGGTATTTATTGTTTTCTCTGCTCATTGACCCCGTTTCACCTCTTTATAGATACGTTGATAGTTTTCACTCTTCCAAACTTTTTCAATGTCCGTTATCTTAATTCCATCGCCACGATCAGCGGTTAAGATAGCACATTCTTCTGGATATTCTTTAGCATATTGGAAATAAGCTATTTTCTCATAAATGTCGGTTTTATAAATATTTGTTTTAGGAAGATTGTTCCTTTTTTCTTGTTCTAATTCATTTTTCTTCTGAATTTCTTTTAATTCTTCTCTTGACAAGAAAGCAAGTCCATTGACCGCCAATGAAGCGATTGAAAGTACTCCAACAACAAACGTAAACAATACTGCAAGTGCTATCATTTTTCACCTCTCCAGTTTTTCTTTATTATGTTAATGATATTCTAGCATATATCACCACTTTTTGCACGACTTTTTAAAGTTTTACTTGAATTAGGTATATTAATATAAAACGATTTTTCCGTTTTTCGTTTCTAAGACTTCCATCTCTTCTTTTGCGAAACTTTCGTGGTCTATATAGTTTATCAGCATATTGCAAAAAACATCATCGTAACCAAAATACTCACTCATTTCCTCTTCAACTAAATCTTTATAACTTGAATGTGCATACCATCTTGAATAATCTTCGTATCTCTCAACTGACTCTTTCAACTCATATCCAGACGCTTCCGAGTAAGCTAACACATGCTTACAGTCGTATGTTTTGTTGATCTCTACAATAACGTCATTCATTTCTTCTAGCGATCTTAAATCACTCAATCCTTCGATAAAGTCATATTTATTGTCGCTCGAACAACCTACAATTGCGGGCTTTATATAATTAGCGGTTGTATTTCCAATGATCTCGATAGACCTTTCAAGTTCTCCATCTGTCATTGGAAGTTCGAGCTCCATTGTCTTTCCGCAATGTTCACTTTCAGGATTGCTGTTGATTACATATATCGTTACTTTTAATTCGTCCATCATTTTTACCACATCGCTTTCAGAAAAATTTCTCTCATAATAATCATTCCAATCCACACACCAACCGAGAAGAACATAAATATCAAAATACTAATATCGTCTTTCGTCAAATACTCTTCTCTTGATTTCCGTTTTTTAATTGTTCGATTTCCTTGAACAGGCTTTTTATAATCGATATACCATCTGTTTTCCATGATTACCTCCTTTATTTTGAAATTTCCGTTCCGTCCCAAATCTCTTCAACGATTGCTTCAAGTATCTCATCGTCTGTGTTAGTTCTACTATCGGTTTGTTTTGAGTAAAGACCGTCGTCGGAATATACGTAATAAACATACTCCCCGTTGTTCAATTTTTGACGTGCAATCCCGTGTTGATTTCTTGTACCTGGATTAAATTTATCGATTCTGTAATCTTTTTCTTCGCCTGTTTTAATGTCCTCTAGGATTCTTCTTGCTTTATCTAGGGTCTCGTTGTCGTATTGTGTAATGAAGTTGCATAGGTGCTTTACCAGCTTATAAGGTGCACTCTCAATCCCGCTTTTTCTTACGATTTCGATTTCTTCGATAGAATGATTGATTTGTTTAGCGATCTTTTCTGTACTTACTTTACTTTTTAGTAGCTCTTCAATTCTTGCTTCGATGGTCGTAATGTTAGTGTTTAAGTTTGTCATGTTAGATTTCCTTTCTTCTTCTTGAACTAATGCTTTCTATTCATATTTCCCAAGTCTAACAGGTAAAACCAACGCTGTTCTTTCTTCGTTAAACATAATAACTGGATTCACTCTATCTTCGTTGTAAGCGTCAAACCCCTCACCGTCGAACGTGCTAATAGCGTCTAATAGATACTTTCCGTTGAATGCGATCATGTAGTCTTTTCTAAATTCTTTATTTTCGAACTCTTTCTTGACTTTCATTTTTCCAGATTCTGCAATAAAGCCTTTTCTGCTACTTTTAAATTTAACCATCGGATTTTTATCTTCCATCTTTACGACGGTTTTCAAATAGTCTTGAATTTCCTCTACTAAAACGCCCGAAACGTGTTTCGATTCTTCAACATTGAGCGTGCTTTTAAATAAACTCTCGTAATTAAAAAACTCGTAACCACCAATGTATTGAACCAAAATCAATGAATCGCCGTCAAACACCTCGATCACGTTTTCATAAATTCTAAAGTTCATTTCTTCGCTTTTTAGCTTTTTCAGTCGATCAATCATTTCATTTTCTAACAAGATCTTGTGTTTATAGTGATCTTCGTCGAACTCACCATTTTTCGTAATTTCTGCTTCGATATTTTCCGCTAATAGTTTAAAGCCGTCTAATGCTACTAATTTAAAGCCTTCATCATTCACTTGTAGGAGAATGTTATTTAAAGCTGCACGACGACCTTCCTCACCTTCATTTGGAACGGCTTGCAGTTCTTTAACGCTCTAATTACACGTTTGGTATCGGCTTTAAAGCTATATAGTAGCTTTCCGTTTTGTGCAATACAACCTCTATTTTGAGCGATCTCAAAATCCATATTTACGCCGTTTTCTTCAATGTTCAGTGTTTCAATATCAGACGTAAACTTCACTTCTCTATTTTTATTTAGAACTTTCATAAATTTGATAATCGAACTTGCGTGTTCTTTTTTCAGCACAATTGAGAAAAAGTCTTTGTCTAAAATTTCATAGGTATTCGCTAATAATATGCTTGATACGTTGTTTTCATTGACTCTAATTCTTACTGTTTTGTCATCTTGTCTTTCAAACAATACTGTCAAGTCGTTACTTTTCACCGTTTTAGCAAAATTCAATAATTCATTCGTATTTACTGTAAATTCAAATTTCTTCGTCATTTTCTATACCTCCATCATTTCATAAAATTTTTCTAGTAACGTTTTTTCCGCTTCTCTCATTCCACGTTTTTTAATACCATAACCGACAAATACAGAACTATTCATAGTTTCGTATTGTTCAAGTATTAGCAAGTAGTCAAAATGAACATTGTGCTTTCCGCTGTCGTCTTGCCACTTTAGGCGTATATCTTCGATCAGGTAGTTATCAAGTAACGTTCCATACGCCACCTGAACTTCCCGACCGCTATTTTCTGCTTTCTCAATGAACCTGTTCCAGCCTTTAACACTAAATCCATCAAGAATATAACGCTCTTCTCTTTTTTTAGGTATCCCGAAAACATGCTCTAATGCTTGTATATCACTTGCTGTTAAATTTTTCTTATACATGATTTCCTCCATTTTTTTGATTATTGTAAAACTTTTTGATTTCCGTTCGATTGATAGGATTCACAACCGAAAGATAGCTTCATGTCGTCGTATGATAATTTCTTGCGTTTTTTGAATGTTTCGCCTTTGTAGTACCATTTTTTGCGTTTTCTTGACCACCGAAGACCGATGGATTTTAGCGATTCTTTGATTGGAAAGGTATCGCCTGAAACCCAGATCCACGAACCGATCACATCGATTTCAAGATTTTCGAACTGTAATAGTTTTTCCATGATTTCAGGAAATACCATTGCGTCTTCCGTCGTTTTCCCGTCTTTCAAGGCGTTAAACATTCTTTCATAGGTATTATTGAGTTCTTGCATAGCTTCCACGCTTCCGCCTAAGTCGGGGTGAAGCTTCATCGCTAATTTTTTGTAGGTAACTTTCAAATCGTCAATATTCTTGCATGGCTTGAATTGTGATTGAATGTTCATGTTTTACCTCCGTTTCACGTTGTGATTGTTAAGTATAGCTTGATATTAATACAGGTTCGCTTTATTGTCAATCAATAATTCAAATTTATTTTTGTTTATTACCCCCTGTTTTCCTGTTTTGCTTGAATCATGGATAAAATGAATTGCGTGGATTATATTTGCCGCACCAATCAAAGAAGCTCTTTAATACAAGCATATTGTGTTTATCTTTCTCCGAGTAAGTTAAACCTACTCTATACCTATCTTTTATAGCTCTATAATGATCCATTCCAAAGTTTTCATAAACTCCGTACTTTTCCGCAAATTCGATCAAGTCCTTTTTCGCTCTTCTAATAGCCGTTTCTACTTTTTTAGGCTCTAAAACGTGCTTTTTCACTTTACATTTTTTCATTGTATACCCTCCTTGTTTTTTTAAATTGTATTATACGTTCTTTTCTATAACATGTTATTCTCTGCAAAACTGTAGTATTTACCGTCCCCGACAACAATATGCTCGACAAGCTTTATATCCATTAATTGACCACACGATGAAATTCTTTTTGTTACTGAAATATCTTCCATTGACGGTTCAATATCGCCAGACGGATGATTGTGAGCAACGGCAATTTTGGAAGCGTTACACAACAAAGCACGCTGGAAGATTCCTTTCACGTCAACCACTGTATAATCTAGTGTCCCTCTTCCTACTTCAAACGTTCCGATAAGTCGCAATTTCGTGTCAAACGCCAGTAGATAAAACGATTCTTGAGGTTTTTTGTCTAGTTTAAAAACTTCCGTTAAAATTTTGAACATTTTTTCAGGACAATTCATTGACTTGTTTTCGCCTTCATAGCGTTTTGATTCTTCTTTAACAAGCTCCACTCCGTATTTCTTTACTAACATAATTTTTTCCTCCCTATTTAATCACGATATAACCATATTCAGTTTCAATTGCGTTCAAATCGCTATCTTCAAATTCTTGTAAAGCGTAACGATCATAGCCGACGTAGCATGATTCATTTTCATAGTCTTGTGCCGCTCCGAATAGTGATTCATCAGTAGCTTCAAGATAAGCAAGTAACCATTCTTCATCACCTTTTCCGATAACGCCTTCCAATAATTCCCCGTAGTAAATATAGTCTTCCCATTCATTTATATAAAATTCATCTTCCAGGTACTGAATAAAATTTACATTTGAGAAGTCTCCACTTAAAACTTCGAACGCCCTATCCAACCGTTTATACCATTCGAACGTCTGTTTTTCTTCCACGTACCAACCTTCCGAGTCTCTTTTAATGCTTTCATCTTGCGTCCAGGTAACGTCGATATTGATTAAATTATTTAAATAAAATTTCATTTTGTCGCTTCCTCCATTAAAATGTATCTGCACGTTTTAATACGTCTTTTATTGCGTTGTATGTTAATTTAAATTCAAAATCCTTTTTTCCTGGTCTACTACAATAACCCCTATATACATGACCAAGGCAGTATGCCCCCCTTCTGAAGTAAATTTCGAAGACAGTCGCCATAGAATTGTATTTATAAGTCTTTTCGAACTGTTCGTAATACCAATTCACACGAACAGATACACCCTCCATGTTCTTTTTCAAAATCCCGTATCTTTCCCTGTGCTTTTCTATCAATTCTACTGCTTCGAACACTTGTTCAGGTTCCACAAGTCTTGCGGTACACCTTTTTTGTCCTTCGTTTAATTTTTCACTGATTCTTTCCACGTTTTTTTCATTGATAATGATTAAACTATTCATGACTTCCCCCTTGTTTAATATAAAGCTTCGAAAAATACGAAACCTTCGCCGTCTTCGTTCGCTATAATTACAGCGTCATTGTAGTAACTGCCAAAATTGTTTAATATTTGTTCATCAGTTAATAAGCACAATTCTTCCACGAGACTGTAAATGTTAGCATCGTACCAGAATGTTATAGAGTCCTCATATTCCATCATAATTTTTTCATATTTTTTTATAGATTCATTAAAGCCTTCATTCGTTTGGATCCACACGACTTCTGAAAAAACTTCCGCCCTATCGTCGTTGATTAGATTTTCTTGTAGGTATTTGCATAAATTTTCTTTGTTAGTGATTTTCATGATTTCCTCCTTATTTCCATTCACTATAGGTATTTTCGCAATATTCAATAAATTCTTCTCTTAATTCGTTCATTAATATTTTTTGTTCTTCCCAGTCTCTCAAGTCTAAAATTTCACGTGCTCTCTCTTCAAATTCTTCTTCTCTAGGGCAACGCTTCCCTACCAGGTTTCTATAACCTGTAACGATTGCTACATTGTCACTCAAGCGGTAACATGACCAGTTCCAACCATACACGCCTGTGTTATAAGCAATTTTTTCAATACCATGAAGCATAGAATAGATCCCGCAGTAGCCGACCCTAACAACCATCGGATACGTGTTCATAATGTCTTTTCTCGTTGCTTTAAACATTTTTCATTCCTCCCTTTCGTGTTAAGCTGTAAGCTTAATTTGGTTATTATATTAAGTCTTTAGACTTAACTTGTCAAGTAAAAAAAAGACTACCTTTTATTTTTTAGGTAGCCCATACGAATTTCCAAATCTTATATAATCGTCTTTATATGTTTTTCTTTTCAATCTGCTATACACTCTATAGCGTTCTTTTTCATCGTCAATTTTTTCATTTAGTGTTATATAATCGTCCAGCGATACGCCATTTTCACCTTCTTTCAGTTTCACGCCTTCCCAGTGGATCCCACGCTCTAAACATTCCGATTTTACCCATGAAACAGGTATTCCCTTATTATTTCCAAATTGTTTCACGCCTTTAATCTTTCCGTTATTGATCCATCTTGTAATTTGCGGCGTTGATTTCGTGCTAATTCCTATGATTTCACACACTTCTGTTGGTGTAACATAATCTATCACAACATTTTTCATATAATCACCTCTATGTATTGTTACATAGAATTATAGCATATCACCGTCCTTCTTTCATTTTTAGGTATTATAAAAGGCTACCCGTTAAGATAGCCTTAATTCAAGCGATTACTTCAATCATTTGAGGCTTGTTTTCCATTGCTTCGCAAACTTCAAAATAGGCTTCAACCGCCTCCTTGAAATCTTGAATCATTTCTTCAACTGTATCGCCGTAAAATGCAAATCCTCCATTAACAAGCAAATGACCAGAAAATTTTCCCTGTACTCTTTTTTCTTTTACGACTCCAGCAATCCCCTTGTATTGTAATACTTTCATATCAGACCGCCTTTCTTTAGTGTATTTACTATCACTTTACATTCGTCAATATACATTAAATCACGCCCACCGTGTGCATAATGCAACCATAAAGGTTCTGCAGTATTGTGCCTAAAAAGAACTCTACTACCAGATGTTTTTCCTTTATTAACCTTCTCGTAACCTAGACTTTCTAGTAAAGAATAGCATTCTCTAGGAGATATTTTTCCCCTCTTCAACTTCTCTATACTGTTTTTCTTTCCCACTTTCTCACCTCCATTATAACATTAAATACAATATCTTTCCATATGTATAGATTTTTATTGTTCCCTACCACGTCTAACGGTATGTATCACGCCCGATAGGTAAACAATAGATAGAGTTTGCCATCACTCCACCCGCCAATGTTTTCATATATATATCCCGCTCCATGCTTTCGCATATCTTCGCATTCATTCAATCTTCATAAGACTACATACATTACAAGCAATATATATACTTATACTTTTTTAATGACGCTTTATTTAATTTTCAAGGTGCTATAGGTATTTTAAAATTGTTCGTGAATAAGGTTAGTTTTACCGTTCATTAAGTCTTAAGACTTAACTCATACTCCTAAAAAAATAACTTTCTTGATTGTGCCTTAATCTTATCATGGTGTTTCTAGTTTGTCAAGTGTTTCTTTTAATCTTTTTCTCTACCGCAACCGCAACGGGATTATCGGTTTTAAACTGATTTTCTGAAGATACTAGAGATATAAATTACTTTACTTGTCTTGCTATAAACCTTTTAAGATTTAGCTTGTATTAAGTGTATCACGCCTTTTCTTTTTTGTCAAGTCTTATTTTAAACTTTTTTAAAATTCCCTACCCGTTCTGCCTATAAACCGCTATAAATAGCCCTTTTTCCCCCTAAAAAAAGTTTCTAGTTTTAGTTTCCTTCTATTATATGCTAAAATAAGTTTTCCCACCGCTCCTAGCAAGTGATCTAAATATAAAGTTCTGTTATGTTTCATCGTTTCCTATAAATGTTTCTTTATTCCTACACCGTGATCTTTATATAACCGACCTTTATATATATGTTTTTAGTGATGTATCATGCTCTGTTATGTAGCGATGATATAGTTAATGTTTCTACTACTATATATAGTGGTATGAAATGTTTCTTTATATGGTGAAAATGGGTGAAAGAGTGAAGTGAAAAATCGCTGTAACCGTTGAAATCAAGCCATTTGTAGCCCCTTGCAGTATGTTTAAACTGTCGGTTTAAGCAATCGTTTACATGATATATATAGTGTCTATGTTTTAAGAATTTATATACATCTGTATTTTTAGCTGTTTTCTCTCATAGGTGGGGGTGGTTTACTAAATTTGAAATCGTTTTCCTGTCGTCGATATGGGCGGGGTGATCTCTCCAAATATCCAGCACACTCAAAACCACCTAACCCAAATCTTCCCCACACTCTTTCACCTCTCACCTATTCACTCACTCACCTAGTCAATCTCCAACCTTGACCTCTAATC
>QWBY01000091.1_pt1 | contig 71766 bp, 71 predicted proteins | sample 1972471 | NCBI WGS metagenome assembly QWBY01 (sample SAMN09866722, study PRJNA288562) | Human gut metagenome isolate term6_stool, whole genome shotgun sequencing...
TATAAACCAAAGAACACTTGAAAAAATATCTAAAATGAGTGGAACAAAATTAAAAAATTTGTTTAAAGAAAAATATGGTCAAAGCATTACAGAATACACTCAAAGGAAAAGAATGAATGTGGCTGAAACCCTTCTTTTAAATACTGAGCTTCCTATAAAGGAGATAGCTGAGTCTGTTGGATACGCATCTCATAGTAAATTTTCCATTTATTACAAAAGATACAAGGGAAAACTTCCTAGTGAGGTTCGTAATTTAGCTTTCAAGCATCACAATTTAAATTGTGATTACTGTGATTAAACTAAATTTTCTTTTATTCTTCATCTCTTTAATAGTTGTTCTATTTTCAATACCAATTAAGAGTGATATAAAAATCCTCTTTTGTTACAAAGTTATTTTTGCATTAAAAAATAAATAAGAAATTTATCATATAATTTAATTTTATTATGTATGTTTATGTAAGAAGTTTTTAATATTTTTTAAAAATAGATTACAGATATGAAAGTTTACAAAAAGGTAAAATAAATGGATGAAATTTATCTCATATCTCACACACAAAATAAAGCAGTTAAAAATTTAAAAGTTTGCGAAATAGAGTTTTTAAAATTTAGTGTTGATTTAAGTAAATTTGAAGCTTTAGTCATTACTTCAAAAAACTCTATTAAAGCCTTAAAATTTAACAATATAAAAAAAGTAAATTTGAAAGTTTTTAGTATAGGTGATGGCTCGACAAAAGAAGCTTTAAAATATGGATTTAGTGATATTTATACAGCGAAAAATTCTCACGGAAATGAATTCGCAAATGAAATAGCTTCTTTTTTAAAAGGTAAAAAAACTCTATTTTTAAAAGCTGAAAAAACAGTTTCAGATGTTGGTGGAATCCTTATTAAAAATGGAGCAATTCTTACAAAAATAACTGCATATAAAAATAATTTTTTAAATTTAGATGAAAGCTTAAAGCCACCACTTGGAAGTATTTTGATATTTAGCTCTCCTTCAAATGTAGAAGGTTTTATAAAAAACTTTGGAAAAATAGATGAAAGCTATAAAGTAGTTGTGATTGGAAATGCTACTGCAAAGCTTTTATCATCTCATAAGAATTTAATCATTTCAGAAAAACAAAGTATAGATGAGTGCCTAAAATTAGCTAAAAATTTAATAAATCAGTAAACGCAACTATTTTTTAAGTATTTTTTTGTTATAATTTCTTTGCCTGAGTGGATCGACAGCGTTAAAAATGAGGGTCCAACACTAATAGTATGGCGAAGATGTGAGCTTTTGGTGCGATGTGATTTTGTTTGAGCTTAAAAAAGTGAGAATTTGCAACCTAAAAAAAGCTCCTATTTGCAAGATTGGCTTTTATAGGGCCGAATCTAAAACTATGCATCGACCACTTGGGTTTTACTAAATTTATGGAGCTTGGTTTGAATATTTTAATTATTGGAAATGGTGGGCGTGAGTATTCGATAGGTTTAAAACTTAAAAAAGAAAAAATTGTAAATAAGATATATTTTGCCCCAGGAAATGGTGCCACTATAAATTTAGGTGAAAATGTTGAAATAGACGATTATGAAAAATTAGCAAAATTTGCTGTAGATAACAACGTTGATCTTACAATCGTAGGACCTGAAATGCCTCTTGGCAAAGGCGTTGTTGATATTTTTAAAAAACACAACTTAATTATTTTTGGACCTAGCAAGGCTGCTGCTAGACTTGAGACAAGTAAATCTTACATGAAAGATTTTTTACAAAAATACGACATAAAAACTGCAAAGTATTTAAGTAGCAGTAATTATGATGAAATTTCAAAATTTATAGATAAAATGGATAGTAAGATTGTTGTAAAGGCAGATGGACTGTGTGCTGGAAAAGGCGTGATAATAGCTAACAGCAAAGATGAAGCAAAAAACGCAGCCAAAGAGATGCTTGAGGGTAAAAGTTTTGGTGATGCTGGAGAAAAAGTTGTAGTTGAAGAGTTTTTAGATGGCTTTGAGTTAAGTTTTTTCGCAATTTGTGATGGTAAAAATTTTGTAAGTTTGCCAGTAGCTCAAGATCATAAAAAACTTCTAGATAAAGACGAGGGGCCAAATACTGGTGGAATGGGTGCTTATGCTCCAACTCCTCTTGCAACAAAAGAATTAATAAACAAGATAGAAAATGAAGTTGTAAAACCTACTTTAAGTGGTATGCAAAAAGAAGGTTCTCCATTTTGTGGAGTGCTTTTTGTGGGGATTATGGTTGTTGATAATAAGCCTTATGTTTTGGAATTTAATGTTAGATTTGGTGATCCTGAGTGTGAGGTTATAATGCCTTTGATAGATGGAAATTTAAGTGAAATTTTATATGAAGCAGCAGTTGGGAGATTAAAACCGATAAGTTTAAAAGATCAATTTGCAGTTGGTGTTGTTGTGGCAAGCCAGAATTATCCTTATAAAAGTTCACCTGAAAAACTTATAAAAATAGAAGAGATACCTGAAAATTCTCATATTTGCTACGCAGGGGTAAGCTCTAAAAATAGAGAGCTTTATGCAGATGGTGGTAGGATTTTGGTTTGTGTTGGAAAAGGTGATACTATAAAGCAAGCCACTAAAAATGCATATGAGCTTTGCAAAAAAGTAAAATTTGATGGCATGCAGTATAGAAGTGACATAGCTTATCAGGTGAATAAATGAATGATGGGGTAAGTCTTGCTTCATTTGGCAAAAGATCATTTGCTTTTTTGATAGATGAGGTTATAGTATCTTTTTTGATAATAATTATATTTTATAATCAAATTTTAAATGCATCAACACCTGAAGATATTGCAAATCTTGCACCTCTTTTTTTGGTGCCTCAAACTGTGATAAGACTTATTTATCATACTTTTTTTATCTATTATTATGGTGCTACTCTTGGCAAAAAAGCTTTAAAGATAAAGTGTATAAACCAAGATAAAGAAAATCCTAGCTTTTGGGCATCGCTTTCAAGAGCCTTAGTTAGATTTTTTAGCGAGGCGATTTTTTATTTAGGTTTTGCTTGGGCTTTTTTTGATCCCTTAAGACAAACTTGGCACGATAAAGTAGCTAAGACTTTGGTGGTAAATGTTGAATAAAAAAATACTTTTTTTAATCTTTTTTATAATTTCATCTATTTGTGCCAATGTTCAGGATGTAGAGTTTTTAGCAGATAATGTAAAAAAAATTGATACAAAAATCCATGCAAATGGAAATGTTATAATGTATTCAAAAGATTATTTAGTAACTTCTGATATGGCTATTTATGATGAAAAAAATGAAGTTGCTGAGTTTTTTGGAAATATAAATTTACTTAAAGGCAAAAACGAAACCTCAAAAACAACTTATCTAAAGTTAGATTTTAAAAATAAAGAAAATTTTGCCGAAGAAAATTTTATGATGGATAAAGAAGCTGAGATTTGGATGCAAAACAAAACAAGCTGCAGTGATCAAAAATACTACCGAACAAAAAACTCAGTTGTTTCAAGTTGTAATATAGATAATCCTGACTGGAAGATAAAATATACTAGTGGAAAATTAAATAAAGAAACTAAATTTTTGCATCTTTTTAATCCTGTTTTTTATGTAGGAAATGTTCCAGTTTTGTATCTTCCATACTTTGGTTTTCCAACTGATAAAACAAGAAGAACAGGTCTTTTAATACCAGAAATTGGCTATATCTCAAAAGAAGGGTTTTACTATAAACAACCAATTTATTTTGCTCCTTATGAAAGTTGGGATTTACAACTTGACCCACAGGTTAGAACAACTCGTGGATTTGGAATTTATGCTACTTTTAGATTTGCTGATTCGCCTTATTCTTATGGAGAAATTAGAGGTGGAGTTTTTGATAATTTTAAAAGAGCGCAAGAAAGATTAGAGTATAAAAACGAAAAACATCATGGATATGAGTTTGACTACGATAGAAGCAAGCTTTTAGGATATTTAGTAAATGGAGAGTTTAAAGAAAATTTATGGATTAGATTTACTAATATAAATGATGTGGAATATTATGATTTAAAAGAAAAAAGTGGAAGTGAAGAAGATGGAGACTCGCTTGCTACTTCAAAGCTTAATTACTATCTAACTACTGATGAGCACTATTTTGGAGCTTATGCAAGATATTATATCGATACTGATAAGTTAAATAGTAAAAATCATTTTAAAAACGATGATACCTTGCAAGAGCTTCCAACTTTGCATTATCACAAATTTACAAATTCTGCTTTTTTGGATAATTTGCTTTATTCAGCTGATTTTAAAGCTCATAATTACACTAGAAAAGTTGGTGTCACAGCTAAACAATATGAGTTTAATCTACCACTTGTTTTTACAACTCCAATACTTAATGATTGGTTAAATTTCAAATTTACAGAAGCGCTTTATGCAACTCATATTGATTATAGTAAAAACTACATATATCAAAATGGCGAATTTTATAAAGATAAAAGCAGTGATTATATAAACAACTACCATAAATTTTCTCTTGGCACAGATATTGCAAAATCATATGAAAGCTATTTTCATACTATGAATTTAGATCTTTCATACTTGATTCCAGGATATCAAAGTGGTGATATAAATCAAAGATTGTTTAAAGAATTTAAATATAACTATGATAAAGATAAAAATATTGTAAATAGCAATGCCTTAAAAGATATGGCTAATAGACTTTATTATGAAGATAATTTTTTGGGCGAGCTAGGCAAAGACTATACTCAAAGAAATTTAATGGCAAATTTTACAGAATATCTTTATAATAAAAATGGCCATAAATTTCTTCGTCACTCAGTAAAACAAAAATATGATTTTGAAGATAAAGAATTTGGAAATTTAATTCATAGACTTGATTTGTACTTTTCAAATGGTTTAAATTTGGGTAATAAATTTGAGTACTCAAATGAAAATAAACGCTTTGAAAAAGTTCAAAGCTATGCTGGATACTCAGACAAAACTTTTAGTGCCAGGCTTTCTCACTCGTATGAAAATATAAAAAGATTTGAAAAATACGATAAAGATAATTACTTGATTTTAGATACATCTTTAAATTTACCATATTTTTACAAGCTTTTTGCTAAATATGAGTATGATTTAGAGCGTTCATATAGTAAAATGTGGCGTTTAGGCTTAACTCGCAATAGAAAATGCTGGAATTACACATTTGTTTATCAAGAGGATTTAGAGCCAAAAACTTCAAGTAATTTTGACTATAAAAAAGCAAATAGAAAAAGAGCATTTTACTTTTTTATAAATTTCTATCCTTTTGGTGGTGTTGGATATGATGTGTCAAAAAATACAGACTATGATAAAGATATATCAAAATGATAATTCCAAGAAAAAATCTAATTTTTAAAGACCAGATTGAAGCAGCAAAAGCGCTATATGATATATTGCCAGTTGATGATATACTAAGAACAAAGCCATTGATAATAGTGCCATCTTTAGCTTCAGTTTTATTAGTTGATGAGCTTGCAAAAATGCTAAAACTTAATTATGAGTTTTTATTTACCGAAAAAATTTACTCTCCATTAAATAAAGACTGTGTTATAGGCATGGTTAGTGAAACAGAAGAAATTGTTTATCTAGAAGAGCTTGTTAATTCATTTAATATTAGCATGGATTATGTTTATGGAGAGGCAAACAGAAAATATGAAGAAAGTATTTTAAAAAATATTTATAAATATAGAAAAGGAAAATTAATACAAAGTTTTCAAAATAGAGATATTTTACTCTTAGATGAAGGTTGTGAGTCAGGTGTTACAGCTTTGGTTTGCTTAAAGTCAATTATTGGTTTAAATCCAAAATCTTTGAGTTACGCAACACCACTTATAGCAAGTGATATGGTAGCAAATTTAAACTCAATGGTAGATCAAATTTACACAGTTAGAAACATTACAAATTTTGTAAATGTTGATTTTTATTACGAAGAAAAGATTGAGTTATCACCACAAAAAATTATTTCTATTTTAGAGACAAGTCCGTATTATTTACCGTTACAAAAAGAAGGAGAAGAAACATGCGTTATAGAGTAGATGTAAATAACAATTTAGAAATTTATGATGTTGATAAGGTTGCAAAACAAGCCGCGGGGGCTGTTTTATTGCAAATTAAAAATGCAGTTGTTTTAGCAACTGTTGCAAGAGATGATGAAAAAGTTGAAGGAGATTTTTTACCTTTAACTGTTTCATATATAGAAAAACAATACGCAGCAGGAAAAATTCCTGGCGGCTATATTAAAAGAGAGACTAAACCAGGGGATTTTGAAACACTTACTTCAAGGATAATTGATAGAAGTTTAAGACCACTTTTTCCGAAAGGATATGCTTATCCTACCCAAATAGTTGTTTTTGTTTTATCGGCTGATAGCGAAGTTGATTTGCAAGTTATGGCGCTAAATGCAGCAAGTATGGCACTATATCTAAGTGATATTCCTGTAGATGCACCAGTTTGCGGTGTTAGAGTTGGCATGATAGATAATGAGTTTGTTTTAAACCCTACAAATAAAGAGCTTGATAAAAGTGTCTTAGATCTTTATGTTGCAGGTGTTAAAGATGAGCTTTTAATGATAGAAATGCGCTCAATCCCACAAAAAAATGATAAAAAAGAAATTTCTAATGATCCACTTGATGCTTTAAATTTCACTTCAAATCAAAATATGAATGAATTTGATGAAGAGTTAATGGTAAAGGCTATAGATTTTGCTGGAAAAGCTATATTAAATGGAAGTCAAATTTATGAAGATACATTTAAAGATGCTAGAAAAACTAAACTAGATTTAGAGTTAAATCCTGAAATGGAAGATGAAGAAATAGCTAAATTTATTGATGAAAATTATAAAGATGAGGTTAAATTTGCTATAAATCAAATGGCAAAAAGCGAAAGAGCAAGCGAGCTTAATAAAATAGTCAAAAAGATATCAAATGGTGAAATGGCACTAAATTTGGACTGGAAAGAAGAAGTTATTTCAACTGTTTTAAATAAATACAAAAGAAAAATAGTAAGAAGTCAAATTATAAATGAAAATGTTAGGGCTGATGGAAGAGGTCTAAAAGAAATTAGACCAATAAGCATTGAAACAAACATTCTCCCAAGTGCTCATGGAAGTTGTCTTTTTACAAGAGGTCAAACACAAGCCTTGGTGGTTGCGACACTTGGCAGTGAAAATGACGCTCAAGTAAGCGATGTTTTAACTCAAAGTGAACCACTAAGTGAGAGATTTATGGTAAATTATAATTTCCCAGGATTTAGTGTTGGCGAAGCAAGCCCTTTAAAAAGTCCTGGAAGAAGAGAGCTTGGTCATGGAAATTTAGCTAAAAGAGCTTTAGCCCCTAGTGTTGATTTAGAAAATGCAGAAGTTATAAGGCTAGTTAGCGAAATTCTTGAAAGTAATGGATCTAGCTCTATGGCAACAGTTTGTGGAGGGTCTTTAGCCCTAAGAGCAGCTGGAGTAAATACCTATAAGCTAGTTGCAGGAATTGCAATGGGACTTATATTTGAAGATGGAAAACATGCTATTTTAAGTGATATTATGGGACTTGAAGATCATGATGGAGATATGGATTTTAAAGTTGCTGGCTCACTTGATGGTATAACTGCTCTTCAAATGGATATAAAGCTTGGTGGAATTAGCCTTGATGTTTTAAAAGAAGCTCTTTATCAAGCAAAAGAGGGAAGAGAGCATATATTAAATTTAATGAATGAAGCTGATCTTAAAATAAAGGTAAATGATGAAATTTTGCCTAAAACTGAAATTTTTAATATCGATCCAAGCAAAATGGTAGATGTCATAGGACAAGGTGGAAAAACAATAAAAAGCTTAGTTGATGATTATTTAGTTACAATTGACCTTGATAGAGATAGCGGCGAAGTGAAAATTCTTGGTAAAAATAAAAATTTAGTTTATGAAGCAAAGGAAAAGATTCTTGAAATTGCAAAAAAAGATAATAAATTTAAAGGTTCAAAAAAAGATCATAAAAAAAATATCAAATTTGAAATAGGTGAAGAATTTGAAGGTGAAGTTAAAAGCGTTATGCCTTTTGGAGCATTTATTAGTTTAAGAGATGGGGTTGATGGATTGCTTCACATATCAAATATAAAAGATGAACTAAAAGAGGGTGATATAGTAAAAGTTGCAGTAGATGGGCAAAAAGGTAACAAAATATCTTTAAAGCTTGTTTAAAAAATAAGCAAATTTAAAAGTTAAGGGCATTGTTAGTAAATAAAAAGTAGAATAAGTAAAATACATTAAAAAGGATTTAATATGGATTTTAAAAAGTTATTTTTTCCAATCGGTGGCGGAGAAGAGCTAAGAGAGAGAATTCATGCAGCTTTACTTATAAATAAGTATTTTGGATCTCATCTTAGCATTATTGCTTGCCAGCTTGATCCTGAGACTGTTTATAATACTAGAATGACTCTTAGGGGCGGAATAATGCTTGATGAGTTTTTAAGAACTGCAAAAGAGGAACTCGCTGAAGAGCAAAGCTTAAATGAAAAAATTGTAAAAGAGGAATGTAAAAAGCTTGGGATAGCATATAGCGAGGATCAGCACACTAAAAATAGTGCATTTTTAAGAAATATGCTTGGAACAAGATCTGAGCTTGTTGAAAAGCACTCTAAATATTGTGATTTAGTAGTGGCTGCAGTTCCTCCGCATGGCGTTATAACAGGTACTTTTGAAGCTTCTGTTGTAAAAAGTGGTAAGCCAGCTATTGCATTTCCAAGAAAAATGACTGAGTTTAAAACAGATAGAATTTTACTCAGCCTAACAGGCAGCACATCAAGCGCAAGAGCATTGCATAATGCACTTCCACTCATTAAAAACGCAAAAGAGGTATTTTGTATAACTTCTCAACATTATTTACAAGATGGAATGGATGAAACAAAAGGAAGAATTTTAAATTATCTTGATATTCATGGTATTAACCCTAATTTTGAAGTTGTAAAAACAGAAGGCAAAGTTCCAGGTCAAGCACTTTTAAAAGCAGCTGATAAATACGAAGTTGATATGATCGTAGCGGGTATTGACACAAATACTGGAATTAGAGAAATTTTCTTAGGTGGAGCTTCAAAATACTTCCTTGAAAATACAAAATATCCTGTAATGATGTAAATTTAATAGCCCTTTTTGGGCTATTTTATCATCTAAAATTTATTATATAAATACTTGGCAGTACTATAAAATTTTATAAAAAATTTAAAAGATAAAATAGATAAAAATATTTTATAATTTTCAAAGTTGTAAAATTGCATTGTGACGGAACTAAAATGACAAATGAAAAATCTAAAATATCGCTAAATAACAAAAGAATTTTTTTAGTAAAAGTTCAAGCTATTATATTTTTAGTTGGTATGGCTTTTGCTGTATATTTTGGTGGCTTGGATTCTGTTAATAGATATAACTATAATAAAATAGATATCTTTGACATTTTAATAGGATCTTTGCTTGAAACTGTTTTTTATAAAATATATATTTTATTTTTTTCTATAATTTTAGCTTTAAAAGCATTTTATCCTTATGATTATAAGTTATCAAAAAAGTATTTATTTGGTATATTGCTAAATTTATTACCAATTTATATTTGTCTTGTAAATTTATATACATTAAATAATTTATATGTATCTTTAAGTATTTATTTAACATGTGTATTTATTTATCTATGTTCCATCTTAGTAATGGATAAATTTTATAAGTTAATAAATGAAATTCCGCTATTTAAGTCATTTTTATATATAAATTTTTCAACGATTCTTATGGCTGTTTTATACATTGGCTTGTTGTATGATAATTATGCTATTAAAGGAAAAGAACTTGGATTTTTTATGGCATTATTAGTCGTTGTTGTCGCCATATTTTTACCACTATCAATTTGGCTATCCGTCCCAATAAATTTAATAAACGAATACAGATATTTTAAAAAAGAGTTAAATATAGGCAAATAAAATTTTTAACTGCAATGTTTTTTACAACCAAATAATAACTAAAAAGATTTATAATTTTAAAAGTTATAAATTTGTAGCATAAAAAGGAAAAAGATGCCAAATGAAAAATTTCAAATATCGCCAACTAAAAAAAGAATTTTTTTGGTTAAAGTTCAAGCTATTATATTTTTAGTTGGTATGGCTTTTGCTGTATATTTTGGTGGCTTAGAATTTATAAAAAGTCTCAATTATAGTAAGATAGATATTGTTGATATTTTAGTAGGAGCACTATTTGGAGCCTTAGTGGAAGATACTTTTCGCAAAATATATGTTTTATTTTTATCTATAATTATACTTTGTAAAATGTTTTATTTTGCAGATTCTGGCAATAAAAAACAACTTTTTTTAACATATATTTTTAGTATTTTTATCTTGTATATAGCCTCTATGAATAAAAATAATTTAATATTTGCATATATTTTATATTTTATCTCTATTTTTATTTATATTATTTTTGTGCATAAAATTAAAAAAAACTATAAAATATTGAATGAAATAAAGCTATATAAAGCATTTATTTTTATAGTTCTCCCAACAATCAGCATATTTCTACTTTGCGGAATTGATTTAATTCAGATTACTAATTTTTCTGATGAAGTACAGAATAATGGTATATTTCGTATGTTTTATGTATTTTTCTTATTGGGCTTTTTTATTATATATTTACCACTATCAATTTGGCTATCTATCCCAATAAATTTAATAAAAGAATATAGATATTTTAAAAAAGAGTTAAATATAAGCAAATAAAATTTTTAATTGTAATGTTTTTTGCAACCAAATAATAACTAAAAAGATTTATAATTTTAAAAGTTATAAATTTGTAGCATAAAAAGGAAAAAGATGACAAATGAAAAATCTCAAATATCACTAACTAAAAAAAGAATTTTTTTAGTTAAAATACAGGTTATGATATATTTCTTGTGTATTGTTGCTGTTATATTTGGTGCATATTATTTTGGTGATGATATGATGCTAAAATTTCAATTTTTCAAGATATATTTTTTATTTTTTATATTAATTTCTTTTTGCAAGACTTTTTATTTTGACAACATTATACAATCTAAAAAATATATGTTTATTTTATTTTTAAATTTATTATCGCTATGTTATTTATATATTATTGATGAAAATATTGTAAGTATTTCATTTTTTTTATTAAGTATTTTTTTGTTTTTATTTACAACTTATCTGATGTATAAATTTTTAAAATCAATTTCTAAAAAGGCTTTATTTAAGTCATTTTTATATATAAATTTTTCAGTAATTTTTATGTTTATTCTACATATTGCATTGTTATATGATAAATATTCAATTAAAACTAAAGAGCCGGAATTGTGGATTGTATTAGTATGGATAACCGTTTATACAATTTTGCCACTATCTTTTTTACTATCAATACCTTTAAATTTAATAAGCGAATACAGATATTTTAAAAAAGAGTTAAATAAAAATTCAAATAAGATATAAAATTAAAATTCCAAAAGCACTCTTGGAATTTTAATTTATAATTTTTTTTACTTTTTTGCTTGTAAAAATTTAAATTTCATTAATTTTTAAAAACTCATCTATAAATTCAATTTGAGCTAAAACGCTTTTATTTGCTGTTCCACCAAAGCTTTTTCTAGCTTCTTTTGAGTTATGTAAGTCTAAAACTTTTAAAGCCTCTTCATCAAAAATTTCATTAACACTTTGTAATTCTTTAAGCGAAATTTGGCTTAAATCTATTCCTTTGCTTTCAGCCAATGCCACGCATTTACCAGTTATAAAATGAGCTTCTCTAAAAGGAATATTTTTTTTACTTACTAGATAATCAGCCAGATCAGTTGCACTTAAATGTCCCATTTGACAAGCTTTTTCCATATTTTCATTTTTAAATAGAGCAGTTTTTAGCATCTCATTTAATATTATTAGCGATGAAGTAGCTGTTTTTACGCTATCAAAAACTCCTTCTTTGTCTTCTTGCATATCTTTGTTGTATGCTAGTGGTAAAGACTTCATAGTAGTTAAAAGTGATATTAAATTTCCATAAACTCTACCTGTTTTTCCGCGTATTAGCTCAGCTACATCAGGATTTTTCTTTTGTGGCATTATGCTTGAACCTGTCGCAAACTTGTCGCTTATCTCAATAAATTTAAACTCTTGTGAGCTCCATAAAATAAGCTCTTCACAAAGTCTTGAAGTGTGCATAAAAACAACACTTATATTAAATAAAATTTCTAAAGCAAAATCTCTATCACTTACACTATCCATTGCATTTTGTGTTGGAGCAGTAAAATTTAATAATTTTGCTGTAATATTTCTATTGGTTGGATGTGGCGTTCCTGCTAATGCACATGCTCCAAGTGGTAAAAAGTTATTTCTCTCAAAGCTATTTTGAAATCTTTCAAAATCTCTTTTAAACATATTTGCATAAGCTAATAGATGAAATGCAAGGCTAACTGGTTGAGCATGTTGAAGATGAGTAAAGCCAGGCATTAAAATGTTTAAATTTTTTTTAGCAATCTCATTTAATGTTTTTATCAATTTAAGCAATAAATTAGAAATTTCTTTGTTTTTATTTAAGACAAACATCCTAAAATCAAGTGCAACTTGATCATTTCTGCTTCTTGCTGTGTGAAGTTTTCCACCTATTTCTTTGCCGATAATTTCACTTAGTCTTTTTTCAACAGCCATATGGATATCTTCATCTTCTATTTTAAATTCAAATTTGTTATTTTCAATCTCATTTAAAATTTGATTTAATCCATTGCAAATTTTATCTTTTTCATGATTTGTTAAAATGCCACATTCACATAGCATTGTAGCGTGGGCTATTGAGCCGTTAATATCTTCTTTATATAAAGTTTTATCAAAACTAATTGAAGCATTAAAGTCTTCTAAAAGTTTTGAACTTGCCTCTTTAAATCTTCCTTCCCACATTTTTTGCATTTATCTTCTCCTAATTATAAAAAATAAAGCTAAAATTATAACTAAAATAACACCTAAATAAAGTTTATTTATAAAAAAACCACCAGAACTATTTGTGATATAAACAGTTATTTTTTTTCCATTATCTGTTTTTATAGTAAGTTTTGCATTTTTTGAACCACTTAAATTTATATTTATTAAATTTGTATCAAGTGACTCAATAAGTGGCTTTTTCATGAGCCTATATGTTGTTTTGTAGCTTGTAAAAACATCATTACAATCATTAGGCTCAAAAAATATACTATACCATTTATTTGCCTCAACGCCTATTTTATCGCCATCTTTTACAACAAAATATGGAAATTTGGGTGAGGATGTTTTAAAACTCCATTCTAAGTTTTTTTCTTTATTGTCTTGAATGTAGGAAAATAAAACTTTATAATCTTGATTAAACTTAAATACATCTTTTGAAAAAAATGCAAATTGAAATTCATTAAAAATGGAATTTGGATCATTTTGTTTAGTTAAAATTTTACTATTTTTAAGCTCATTTTCGTTTTCAAAAACCTTAAAACTTTTCATTTTTACAGGTTTTCTAAACTCATTAAATTCGATACTTACAGGATTTGCAGTAATTTTACACTCAGGCATTGGATCAGGAGTCTCTCTACTAAAAAATGCTTTTGTTTGGCCGGAGTTTGGAAAATAAACATATTCATTTTTATCAATTCTATTTAAAGAGTTATATTTATCACCAGAAATTGCAACATTTTCATTTTTGCAAACTTTTGTATAAAATTTACCATATCCATCATCAGATTTTGCTTTTTTGCAAAAATCATTTAGTTTTGAATTTCCCATATTATAAACGAAATTTTGAGATTTTTCATCACCAAATTTGGCATATCCAATCTCGTTTATTTTTGTATCTAAAAAACCAAAACGGTGATAAATCGCACTCATTAATCCATCAATTGAGGCAACTTCATCTTCCGCACCAACTGATAAATTTTCACTAATTTGTGTAAAATATCCTACATTAAAAGCTCTATCTTTTGGGGTTTGGCCTGTGAAATTTGGCAAATTTGAAACCTCGTTATGCGAATCGACCTTGTTTGTAAAAGTATATTTTGCATGATTTTGTGCTGAGGTTGTTAAAATATCATTTTTTGAAAGTGTGCTTAGATTTGAGTTGAGCCTTAAAGAATTTAAGTAGCTTAATGCATTATTTGAAATAACTCCACCAGTTGGTTCTAGTGGAGTTTTAAGGTATTTTTTATCATCACATGCACTTAGTAAAAAAAGCAGTGAGAAAGCAATTAAAAGCTTATAAATTTGGTCCAGCTTTTGCAAACTCAACGCCTTCTTTTACATCTTCATATCTTTTAAAATTTTCTATAAATCTTTTTGCTAAATTTAGTTTTAACTCGGCATATCTTTTTTTATCAGCCCAAGCGTTTATTGGATTTAAAAGCTTTGTTTCAACGCCATTAAGTTCTTTTGGAATTAAGATATTAAAAATATCAAAATTTTCAAATTCACATTTATTTATACTTCCATCTAAAATAGCATTTATGCAAGTTCTTGTAGCTTTTATGCTCATTCTTTTGCCAATGCCGTATTCACCGCCACTCCAGCCAGTGTTTACAAGATATACATTAACTTCGTGCTTATCTATTTTTTCACCTAAAAGTCTTGCATAGACTGTTGGGTGAAGTGGTAAAAATGCCTCTCCAAAACAAGCGCTAAATGTTGCAACTGGCTCAGTTATGCCTCTTTCAGTTCCTGCAACTTTTGCAGTATATCCACTTAAGAAATAATACATTGCTTGCTCTTTATTTAGCTTTGCAACAGGTGGTAAAACACCAAATGCATCTGCTGTTAAGAAGATGATATTTTTAGGATGATTTCCTTGTGAGTTTTCTTTTCTATTTTTAATGTGAGTTATTGGATAGCTTACTCTTGTGTTTTCTGTTTTACTGCCATTGCTATAGTCAACTTTCCCGTTTTCATCAGCCACAACGTTTTCTAAGAGTGCATTTCTTTTGATAGCTGCATAAATTTCAGGTTCACTTTTTGGATCTAAATTTATACATTTTGCATAGCACCCACCTTCAAAATTAAATACACCATCATCATCCCAGCCATGCTCATCATCGCCTATTAATTGTCTATTTGAATCAGTTGAAAGAGTTGTTTTTCCAGTTCCGCTAAGTCCAAAAAATAAAGCTGTATCACCATCTTTACCAATATTTGCAGAACAATGCATTGAAAGTTTGCCTTCTAGTGGAAGCCAATAATTCATCATTGAAAAAATTCCTTTTTTCATCTCTCCACCATACCATGTTCCGCCAATTACAGCGATATTTTCCTCAATATTAAAAATGACAAAAACCTCACTATTAAGACCATCTTTTTTATACTCTTCATTAACACATTTGCAAGCGTTATATACTACAAATTCAGGATGAAATTCTTTTAGCTCTGCTTCAGTTGGGCGAATAAACATATTTTTTACAAAATGTGCTTGCCACGCAACTTGAGTTACAAATCTAACATTTTTTCTGCTTGAAATACTTGCACCACAAAACGCATCTTGGATATAAATTTCTGAGTTTGAAAGTTGAGATTTTGCTTTTTTATAAAGCTTATCAAAAAGTTCTTTTGAAATAGGTTTATTGATATTTCCCCAAGCAATATACTTTTGCGATGGGTCTTGCTTCACAAAATACTTATCTTTTGGGCTTCTTCCTGTAAAAATACCTGTATCAACCATAAAAGTTCCATTATCACTTACTCTACCTTCTTTGTTTTTAACTTCATGTTTAAAAAGTTCATCATAGCTAAGATTGTGATATATCTTTTTTATGTTTGTAAGTCCGAGTTTGTCCAAGTCATTTACCATTTTTAATCCTTTTTTAATAAATTTTTTATCTTATTTTAAAAACTTTTGTGAAATTATACCTAAAAATAGTCTTTATAAGGTAAAGCAATACCTTAATTTTATAAAATTTTATGAATTTATAAATATCATTAATAAAATCAAAATAAAATTTAGGTAAATTAAATTTGACTTTTTACTAAAAATATTATAAAATGTGAGTTGAAATTTTCAAAAATAATTTTTTAAGGAGTAATAAATGAAAATATCTTCAATTTTTAAAAGTGTTGCAAAATCAATTGCTGTTTTAGCTTTAGTATTTGGCGTAGGAGCTAATGCTTTAGAAGAAGGAAAAGACTATGTTTTACTTGAAAGAGCTATTCCAAATACTGAAGGAACAGTTATAAAAGCATTTAGTTATGATTGCCCGTTTTGCTATAAGTATGATAAAGCCGTTACAAAACCAGTTATGGAAAAAGTTTCTGATATGAAATTTGTACCTTATCATTTAGCTACAAAAGGAGTTTTTGGTAAATATGGTAGCGAGGTTTTAGCTGTTGCAATCGCAAAAGATAATGCTGATGGAATAAACCTACTAGATGATAAATCAAAATTTAAAAAAGCTAAATTTGCACTTTATAAAGCTTATCACGATAAAAAAGAAAGATGGGGAGCTGATGCAAGCAATCAAGCAAATGTAGATGCGTTTTTAAATACTGCTCTTGAAGCAGCTGGTATTTCAAAAGCTGATTATGAGGCTGCTTTAAACACTGATGAAGTTAAAAATATTTTAAATTCATGGGGTATGGATAATGACGGAGATGCTTATATGATAGCTAAAGTTCAAGGTGTTCCTGCGTTTGTTGTAGATGGAAAATATCTTATTAAAACAAGTGCTATTAAGGGCATAGATCAAATGGCTGATATGATCAAAGAACTTCATAATATGAAATAGTAAATAAAATTTAACTTTAAGGATAAAATTAATGGGGTTATGGAAAAATTTTAAAAGCTCGCCAATAAATACAGTAGCAAGATGGCAAGATCAAAGATTTTTATGGCTAGTTATGTTTGTAGCTATGCTTGGTATGGTTTTATTAGCTCACAGCTTTTTTCAAAACTACTTACATATGGCACCTTGTGAACAATGTGTTTATATAAGATTTTCAATGCTTATAATGGCACTTGGTGGATTAATAGCTGCTATAAATCCAAAAAATTTAATTAACAAGTTGATAGGTTATGTTTTTGGATTTTATGGTGCACTTATTGGCATTGGATATAGTGTAAAACTTCGTGCTATTCACAAAGCTGTTCATTCAGATGATCCATTTGCTATGATGGGTATGCAAGGATGCTCAACAGATCCTAGTTTTCCTTTTGGGCTTCCACTTGCAGAGTGGGCACCTGATTGGTTTAAGCCAACTGGGGATTGTGGATATGATGCACCGGTTATTCCAGATGATGTTACATTAAGCTCAATTCAGGAATTTTTTACAAATCTTTATAGTGAGGGTTGGTATCTTATCCCATCTATGAAATTTGCTGATATGGCAACTTGTACATTATTGGCTTATGTTGTTGCATTTGTGCTTTTAGCTGTAATGTTTATTTGCTGGATAATAAACTTATTAAAAGCTAAAAAAGCATAAAATTAAGCGAGTGCATATTAATTGCACTCGCAATTTCTCAATTTTTAATCAAACTAAAAGCTTATTTTTTGTAAAATTACACGTTTAAAGTTTTCTAAGTAGGGGTAATGATCCGAAAAGGCTTTAAATAAAATAAATTTTTAAGGATTATCATATGAAAAAACTATTTTTTCTTATGTTCGCATTAGTTGGCTTTGCTTTTGGAGCTGACAATGAGCTACTTGGCTCATATACAACTATAACTGCTTGCTCAGTTATTGGTGGTTCTATTGTTTTAGGAATTGCTGCATTAGGCGGTGCTTTAGGTATGGGAAATGCTGCTTCTGCAACTATTTCAGGAATAGCAAGAAACCCAAGCGTTTCTAACAAGCTTTCAACTACAATGTATATTTCTTTGGCTATGATAGAAGCTCAAGTTATTTATGCACTTGTAATTTGCTTTATTTTGCTTTTTGCAAACCCATTTGTTACAGACGCACTAAAAGCTGTAGCTAACTAATTTTTTACCCTGATTTTTCAGGGTAACTTCCTTTTATGCGATCATGGTGGAACTGGTAGACACGCTATCTTGAGGGGGTAGTGAGCTACGCTCATGCGAGTTCAAGTCTCGCTGATCGCACCATTAAAGAAACTTTTAGGCAAGGTTCGATATGTTTAAAAATACTTCAAAAAAATCACAAAACGATGAAAATTTAAAATCAAAAATTTTAACCGCAAAGGATATATCTGAAATTCTAGAACGTAAATTTTCAGCAAGCCAGATTAATCAAGTTTTTGTTGATATGAGTCTGGCTGAAAAATATGGTAAAGGCTACAAGATTACCAAAAAAGGTGAAAAATTTGGTGGAATTCAAAAAAACTATATGGGAAATTTCTATGTATGCTGGGATGAAAAAATTTTAAAAAATGAGCTGTTTTTAAAAATGCTAAGAAATGATGAGGGAAAAGATAAAATAACCGATGAAGAAGAGCGAAATTTTAGGGAAAAATTTAAAGCAAAGTATAGAACAAAAAGTGGGCATTTTGTAAGAAGTAGAGCTGAAGTAATTATAGCTGATTGGCTATATAGTGAATTTATCTGTTTTGCTTATGAAAAAATGGTTCCAATAAAAGAGGATATGTATTGTGATTTTTACTTGCCAAAAGAAGATATTTATATTGAGTTTTGGGGATATGAAGAAGATAGTAAATACCTAAATAGAAAAAATAAAAAAATAAAACATTATAAAGAAAATAACTTAAATTTAATAGAAATTGATAATGAGGCTATAAATAATATTGATGATTTTTTGCCAAAAGAGATACTAAATTTTAAAAAATAAGCGACTAATAATATTGATTTAAAGCCTAAATTTAGGCTTTAAATTTTCTAAAACTCATCTTTTGCGTTAAATCCTGCTGAATTATCCCATGCAAGCTTTGCACCTGCAAGCAAATGAAAATGAAGATGCATAACTTCTTGTCCGCCATTTTCACCGCAGTTATTTATAAGCCTATATCCTGTTTTATCAACACCCATTTTTTTAGCAACTTCTTGGATAAATTCAGTCATTTTAACCATAATTTTTGGATCTGTTTCTTGAAAGTTTTTATAACATTTTTTTGGGATTATTAATATATGGATTGGAGCTTTTGGGTTTATATCGTGAAATGCCAAAAATTCATCATTTTCTAAAACTTTATTACTAGGAATTTCTCCATCAACTATTTTTTCAAAAATATTTTTCATGACAATACCTTTTTTGTAAATTTAGGGTATTATAACCAAAATTACGGAATTTAGGAGAAATTTTACTTTTAATTTAAACAAATTTAGATAAAATCTACAGAAATATTTATCACAAGGAATAAAAGTGGATGAAATGATGTCAAAGATTTATTCATCAAAAACGCTTGATGAATTAGATGAGATTAGAGTTAAACTTTTTGGAAAAAAGGGGCTAATTACCGCTGAGTTTTCAAAAATAAAAGATTTAAAAGCGGATGAAAAAAAAGAATTTGCACAAAAACTAAATGAAAAAAAAGAGACTTTAAATAGTGCAATTTTAGAAAAAAAGCATGAACTTGAAAATTTGAAGCTGCAAGAGAGGATGAAAAAAGAAGCTATTGATGTTACGCTTTTTGATGAAGGTCTAAATATCGGAGCCTTACATCCTATAACAATAACAATGGATAAAATAATTGAGTATTTTTTATCTCAAAATTTCAGTATTGAAAATGGACCTTTAATTGAAGATGACTTTCATAATTTTGAAGCTTTAAATTTGCCGAAATACCATCCAGCGCGCGATATGCAAGATACATTTTACACATCGGATAATAATCTTTTAAGAACTCATACAAGTCCGGTTCAAATTAGAACTATGCAAAATGAAAAACCACCTATTAGAATGATAGCACCTGGAGCTGTTTTTAGAAGAGATTTTGATCTTACTCATACACCTATGTTTCATCAAATAGAAGGATTAGTTGTTGAGAAAGGAAATAAAGTAAGCTTTGCAAATTTAAAGTATATTTTAGAAAATTTTTTACGATATATGTTTGGTGATGTAAAAGTAAGGTTTAGACCTAGTTTTTTTCCATTTACTGAGCCATCTGCTGAGGTAGATATAAGTTGTATATTTTGCAAAGGACATGGTTGTAGGGTTTGTTCAAACACAGGCTGGTTAGAGGTTTTAGGTAGTGGTGTGGTAGATCCTAATGTTTTTAAATTTGTTGGATATGAAGATGTAAGTGGATATGCTTTTGGTCTTGGAGTAGAAAGATTTGCCATGCTTTTACACGGTGTGCCTGATTTAAGGTCGTTGTTTGAAGGAGATATTAGATTATTGGAGCAATTTAAATGATAGTAACTAGAAATTGGTTGCAAGAATGGATAGATATTTCACAAATAAATAGTGAAAAATTAGTTAAAATTTTAAATGAAATTGGTTTAGAAGTTGATAGTTATAATGAGATAAGATTGCCACAAAAAGTGGTTATTGGATATGTAAAAAGTAAAAGAGCTCATGAAAACTCTGATAAATTAAATATTTGTGAAGTTGATGTAGGAAGTGAAATTTTACAAATTGTTTGTGGTGCTAAAAATGTAGAAACCGGTCAGTATGTCGCAGTAAGTCTAATTGGAGCGACATTGCCAAATAGCCTTAAGATAAAGCCTGCAAAATTAAGAGGAGTTGATAGTTTTGGTATGATTTGTTCAGCTACAGAACTTGGACTTCCAAAGCTAAATGATGGAATTATGGTTTTAGATAATAGCATAGGTGATGTTGTTATTGGAAGAGAGCTTTGTAAATATCCACTTTTAAATGATGATATTATTGAGATAGGTCTTACACCAAATAGAGGTGATTGTCTTAGTATTTATGGTGTTGCAAGAGATTTAAGTGTTGCTTTAGATATTTCTTTAAAACCACTTTCATATAGTGATCAAGATGGACTTTTAGGCATTGGAAGACTTTTAGGAATTCATTCTAATGAAAAAATAAATAGTTTTTTTGAATATAAAGCTTTCAGCATAGAAAAAGAGTTAAAACTTGATTTAATAAAATCTTTAAGGATAAATTTAGCAGGAATTTCAAAAGGTGGCGTAACTGAAAATTTACTAGCTTATGCAACTTACTCAACCGGAGTTTTACTAAGAGCTTATGATGGGCAAAAGCTTAAAAATAAAGACGATAAGGTTATGCTTGAAATAAGATCTGAAGAATTTGGAAATTCAAGTGTTTATGAAAACGACCAACTTGTTTCTTTGGCAGGAATTTCACAAGATGATAAATTTAAAATAGATGAGAACTCAAAACTAGTGATAATAGAGGCAAACTATACAGATCCAAAAATAATAGCCACAGCAACTAATGAAAATAAAGAGTTAAAAGGTGATGAGCATATCTATAGAGCAGTTAGAGGAAGTGAGCCAAAGCTTAGTGTGGGACTTGAGTATTTATGTAGTATTATCTCAAAAAATGATAGCATAAATTTATATAGTGGCACCCAAAAAGTAAAACCTATAAAAGAACCAAAAACTGTGATTTTCAGTGCTGAACAAATTAACAATATCATAGGAAAAGAAATTTTAAGAAATGATGCAGTTAAAATTCTTAAAAAACTTGGATTTGAAATTGGAATAGAGCAGGATTTAATAAATGCAAAAGTGCCTTTATTCAGACATGATATTGAAAATGTTTATGATATAGCAGAAGAAATAGTTAGAATAGTTGGTATTGATAATATTCCTTCAAAACCACTTATGTTTAATGAACAAAATAGAATAAACAACTATTTTAAAGAGTATAAAAACAAAAAAAATCTAAAAAGAAAAGCTTGCGATAACGGTTTTTTTGAGTGTATTCATTACATTTTTGACAGCGAAGAAGAGCTTTTGAAATTTGGCTTTAAAAAGTGCAAAACACAAATTTTAAATCCTATAACAAGTGATTTAAATATCCTTAGACCAACTTTAATAAATCACTTATTAAAATCAAGCGTAAGAAACTATAAAAACTCTCAAAGATCAATTAAGCTTTTTGAAATAGGAGCTGTTTTTGATGAAAATGCAAAACAAAGTGATAAAGTTGCCTTTTTAATGAGTGGACTCATAAATGAAGCAAGTTTATTAAACACTCAAAAGCCAAAAGAGATAGATTTTGTAACTTTTGCCTCAAAAGTACAAAATGTAATTGGTAAATTTAATTGCAAAGTACCAAATAACGCAATTTCTTATTTAAATAAATTTGAACAAGCTCAAATTATTCAAGATAAAAAAATAATTGGATATATTGGAAGGGTTGATTTAAGTATTGAAAACGAGCTTGAATTACCTAAAACATACATTTGCGAGATTAATTATGAAGATCTTAAATTTGATGATATTGTAGCTAAGGCATATTCTAAATTTCCAAGTATTGGCAGAGATTTAAGCTTAATAGTTCCTAAAAATATGCGCTACGAAGAAGTTAGAGAAGTTTTGAAATCAGTAAAAACTAAAAATTTAAAATCTTTTAATTTGGTTGATATTTACAGTGATGAGAGCTTAAAGGATTTTAATAGTATAACTATTAAATTTGTATTTCAAAGCATGGAAGAAACTTTAGAAGATAGTGAAATTTCAAAAGAACTTGATGAAATTTTAAAAGTTTTAAAAGAAAAATTAAATGTTGGTATAAGATGAAAATTTATGCTTTAAAAACCCCTATAATTGGCGAGCTTTCAAATATAGCTTTTGATAAGTCTATTTCACATAGAAGTGCTATTTTTTCACTTTTAAGCGATAAAGTTTCAGTTATTAAAAACTATCTTTTTGCCGATGATACAAATGCGACTTTAGAGATAATTAAATTTCTTGGTGCAAAAGTTGAAATTTCAAAAAATCTAGTAAAAATAACCCCTCCAAAAGAGATAAAAGAACCAAGTAAAATTCTAGATTGTAAAAACTCAGGCACTGCGATGAGAATTTTAATGGGGTTATTGGCTAGCAAAAATGGTTTTTTTATTTTAAATGGGGATAGATATTTAAACCAAAGGCCAATGAAAAGAGTTACAAAACCCTTATGTGAAATAGGAGCGAGCATAGATGGAAGAGATGATGGCGATAAAGCACCACTTTGTATAAGAGGAAACAAGCTAAAATATTTTGAATATGAAAGTAAAATTGCCTCAGCGCAAGTAAAATCTTCTTTAATTTTGGCTGCACTTAATTCAAATGGATGTAAATTTAAAGAGCCTGAGTTAAGCCGCGATCATAGTGAAAAAATGCTTATCTCAATGGGCGCTGACATTAAACGAGATGGTCTTAGTGTAGATGTTAAGCCACTTAAAAAAGCATTAAAACCATTAAATATTGAGGTTCCAAATGACCCAAGTTCAGCTTTTTATTTTGCTGTTGCAGCATCAATCATACCTGGCTCACATATTGTTTTGAAAAATGTTTTACTTAATAAAACTAGAATTGAGGCTTATAAAGTTTTAGAAAAAATGGGTGCTAATATTGAGTTTATTCAAACACAAAATGATTATGAAAAAATTGGAGATATAAAGGTTAAATTTGCAAAACTAAAAGCTATTGAGGTAAAAGAAAATATCTCTTGGTTAATTGATGAAATTCCAGCCTTAGCCATTGCATTTGCGTGTGCTAATGGAAAAAGCATTATAAGAAATGCAAAAGAATTAAGAGTAAAAGAGTGTGATAGAATCTCTGTTATGGTTAGTGGATTAAGAGCATGTGGGCTTGAGGTTAGTGAGTTTGAGGATGGATTTAGTGTTGTATCAAAAGGCGAATTAAAGCCTGCCATAATTGATAGTTTTGGTGATCACAGAATTGCTATGAGTTTTGCAATTTTGGGTTTAAAAAGTGGAATGATAATAGAAGATGATGATTGCATAAACGCATCTTTTCCAAATTTTAAAGAAATTTTAAAAAGTCTTGGAGTAAGTGTTGAAAATTGAGCTTGCTGATAGTTATGGGTTTTGTTTTGGTGTAAAAAGAGCTATAAGAATTGCTGAAAATACAAAAGATAGTGCAACTTATGGCGAGCTTATTCATAATGCCGAAGAGATAAAAAGACTAAAAGAGCATTTTAATGTAAAAACATTAAATACAATGCAAGATTTAGAAAATGAAAATAGTATTATTATAAGAACTCATGGCATTACAAAAAAAGATTTAGATGCTTTTAAATCTCAAAATAAAAAGATAATTGATGCAACTTGCCCATTTGTTTCTAAGCCTCAAAATATTGTTGAAAAAATGAGCAAAGATGGTTATGATATTGTTATTTTTGGTGATAAAAATCATCCTGAAGTAAAAGGTATTATGAGTTATGCGCTAAAAAATGTTTTTGTTGTTTTAAACACGGATGAGCTTATGAATAAAAAAATTTCAAACAAAGTAGCAGTTGTTTCACAAACAACAAAAAAAGTTGAAGAATTTACAAAAATAGTCTCTTTTTTAATAACTAGATCAAAAGAAGTAAGAGTTTTTAATACAATTTGCAATGCTACTTTAGAAAATCAAAAAGCTGTAGAAAAGCTTGCAAAAAAAGCTGATGTAATGATAATAATTGGCGGAAAAAACTCATCAAATACAAAACAGCTTTATTTAATATCAAAACAAATTTGTTCTGATAGTTATCACATAGAAAATGAAAGTGAGTTAGAAAAAGAGTGGTTTAAAGGCAAAAATTTATGTGGCATAAGTGCAGGAGCAAGCACACCTGATTGGATTATAGCAAATGTCTCAAACAAAATAAGAGAGCTTTCATAAAAATCTAAATTGCATTGTTTTAATAAGATTTAAAGCATAATTTAACTAAAATTAAGTCTTAATTTATTCTGCCGTGAATAAAAATTACATTTAAAGGGAAAAAAATGGCTGAGGTGAACGAGAAAGAAGTTCAAAATACTATAGGTGAGGAATTTGAAGATTTTGAATCTATGCTAGAGGAGTCTTTAGAAAAGACTTCATGTGGTGGTGTTACAAAAGGCATCGTTGTTGCTATAAAAGGTGAAGATATTTTTGTTGATGTTGATAGAAAAACAGAAGGTGTTTTAAAAGCATATGAAGTAACTGACAAAGATGGAAATATAACTGTAAAACCAGGCGATGAAATAGAAGTTATCATCACAGGAAACAGAGGTGGAAAACCACTTGTTTCATTTGAAAAAGCAAAAAGAGTTAAAAAAGTAGCTGAGTTTATTGAAAATTTCGATGAAAACAATGAAGTAGATGTTGAAGTTAAAATTGTTTCGAAAAATAGAGGTGGATATATTTGTGTAAGCAAAGATGGTGTTGAGTTCTTTATGCCAAGGTCACAAAGTGCTTTAAGAGATTCTAACTCTTTAATTGGGAAAACTTATAAAGCAAGAGTTTTTAAAATAGATAAAGAAAATAGTGCTATTTTAGTGTCTAGAAAAAAAATCATAGATGAAGAAAGAAAAGCAAAAAAAGAAGTTTTAGATCAAATTTCTCAAACAACAGATATCATTGAAGGTGTGGTTAAGAAAATTACAACTTATGGAATGTTTGTCGATGTTGGTGGTGTTGATGGACTTGTTCATTATAGTGAAATAAGCTATAAAGGCCCTGTTAATCCAAGCACTTTATTTAAAGAAGGTGATAAAGTCCCAGTTAAGGTTTTAAGCTATGATAAAGAAAAAAAGCATCTTTCACTTTCTATTAAAGAAGCAATGCCAGATCCGTGGCTTGAGCTTGCAGAAAGCGGACTTGCTATGGGTGATGTTATAAAAGTAGTTGTTAATAACATAGAACCTTATGGTGCATTTGTGGATTTAGGAAATGATATAGAGGGATTTTTACACATTAGTGAAATTTCATGGGATAAAAACATTCAAAATCCAAAAGATTTTATAAATGAGGGTGATGAAATAGATGTTGAAGTTATAGAGATAGACACTGAAAAAAGAAAACTTAGGGTAAGTCTAAAGAATTTGCTAGAAAAACCTTTTGATGAGTTTAAGAAAAACTATAAAGTAGGCGATGTTGTAAAAGGAAGTGTGGTAACTATAACTAAATTTGGTGCATTTATTAAAATAGGTACAGTTGAAGGTCTTTTAAGAAACGAAGATGTTTCTTGGGATAGAAATGAAACTTGCAAAGATTTATTAAAAGTTGGTGATGAGGTTGAAGTAAAAATAACTTCAATTGACACAAAAGAAGATAAGGTTTCTCTAAGTAGAAAAGATTTAGAAGATAGTCCAATTGCAAAATATGCCGCTAGTCACAAAGTTGGTGACATAGTAAAAGGAACAATAAGAAATATTAAAGATTTTGGTTTATTTGTTGAACTTGAAGAGGGCGTTGATGCGCTTTTAAGAAAAGAAGATATTTCTAATATTGAAGATTTAAAAGTTGGTGATGAGATAGAATCAGCAATTGATTATCTTGATACTAAAAGAAATAGAATTAGATTAAGTGTAAAAAGACTTTCAAGGCAGAAAGAAAGAGCTGTTTTAAATGAAATAAATAGTGAAAATGATGACAATGTAACTATTGGAGATCTTATAAAAGAGCAACTTCATAATTAATTCTAGGCACTTTTTAAGTGCCTATTTTCTACATAAAGGTGTAAAATCATGAACAAAATAATCGTATGCGATGCAATCAATGAAGCTGGATTTGAAATTCTAGCAAAAGAAAAAGATATAGAAGTAGTCAATGCTACAAATGTTCCAAAAGATGAACTTTTAAATTTATTAGTTGATGCTGATGTTGCTATAACTAGAAGCCCAACTGAAATAAGCGAGTCTTTTTTAAATGCTGGTAAAAAACTTAAAGCAGTTGTAAGAGCTGGTGTTGGGGTTGATAATGTTGATATTGATGGATGTTCAAAAAGAGGAATAATCTTAATGAATGTTCCAACAGCAAACACAATTGCAGCAGTTGAAATGACAATGTGCCATCTTTTAAATGCGGCTAGAAAATATGTAAATTCTTGCAATGATTTAAAAATAAATAGAATTTGGAAAAGAGAAAAATGGTATGGAACTGAGCTTTATGGAAAAACACTAGGTATAATAGGTTTTGGAAATATTGGCTCAAGAGTTGGAGTTAGATCACTTGCTTTTGGCATGAAAGTAATAGCTTATGATCCATACATTGAGCCATCAAAAGCAAAAGATTTAGGTGTTGATTATACTTCAAATTTCAATGATATTTTAAAATGTGATTTTATAACTATTCATACTCCAAAAACAGCTGAAACAACAAATATGATTGACGAAGCTGAAATTGCAAAAATGAAAGATGGGGTAAGAATTGTAAATTGTGCAAGAGGTGGTTTGATAAACGAGGATGCACTTTTAAAAAATTTAAAAAATGGCAAAATTGCCTATGCTGGAATCGATGTTTTTGTAAAAGAGCCTGCAACAGATCATCCTTTGCTTGATATTGAAAACTTAACCGCAACCCAACATCTTGGAGCCAATACAGTTGAGTCACAAAAAAATATAGCTGTTCAAGCAGCCGATCAAGCAATAAGTGCTCTTAGAGGAATTTGTTATCCAAATGCTCTAAATTTACCTATAAAAACAGAAGATATTCCAAATGAAATCAAACTTTATTTAGATTTAGTTTCAAAAATGGCATATCTTGCAACTCAGATTAATAAAAATCTTATAAGAAATATTAAAATAGAAGTTTCATCAAATTTGAAAAAATATTTAGATCCGATGCTTACTTTTGCATTGGTAGGCGCATTAAAAACTCAACTTGGCGATAGTATAAATTATGTAAATGCTAAATTTGTAGCTGATGAGCGAGGCATAAAAACAGAATCCGTCGTTACATCAAGTCTAAATTTAAAAAGCTTAGTCACTGTTAAAGTTATAACAGATGAAGAAGTTACTACTTTTGGCGGTGTTGTGTTTGGGGAAAATGAAGAAAGAATTGTAAATATTAATGGTTTTAAAACTGACTTTAAGCCAAAAGGTAAGATGATTTTCTTAAAAAATAGAGATATTCCAGGATTTATCCGTGATATCAGTGCAATTTTGGCAAAAGAAAATATTAACATTGCAGACTTTAGACTTGGCCGTGGTGAGGAAAAAGATGCTTTGGCTGTTGTTTTAGTTGATGAAGATATAAACAGCGAAATATTAAAAGAGTTAAATAGCGTTGAGGCTTGTATCTGGGCAAGATACGCAAATGTTTGATGAATAATGACTGTTTGGTTGGAGTTGATTTAGGCTCAAACAGTTTAAAAATTTCTTTAATGAATGCCCAATTTGAGGTTTTAAAAACTGATGAATTTGGCATTCAAAGTGCTTTTGGCTTAAAAGAAAATTTAAGTGATATCACTAAAAATAGAATCATACTTGCTTTAGAAAAAATATCAAAAAATTATGATTTAAAAAATGCATTGGCTGTTGCAACGGAAGCATTTAGAGTTGCAAAAGATAGCGGTGAGTTTTTTAAATTACTAAACGATAAATTTGGTATAAAATTTGAAGTAATAAGTCCTTTAAAAGAGTGCGAGTTAACAAAACTTGCAGTTTATAAAAGATGTGAAATGCTTGGCACTAGCGCTAGCAATCTTGCTATAGTTGATCTTGGTGGTGCTAGTTGTGAAATTGTGCTTGATGAAAAATTTAAAAGCTTTAAATTTGGTATAGTAAAAGTTTTTAATAATTTTTTAGATTTAGAAAATATAGAAAAAAATTCAAAATTTATAACAAAAGAAGCAAATGAATTTTTAAAAAATTTAAAACCAAAAAATATTGTCTTAAACTCTACTATTTCAAAAAAACTACTAAATTTAAAGCAAAATTATAAAAATTCAAAAATTTTAGAATTTGATGATTTTAAAAAACTTAAAAAGCTTATTTTAAATAATACAAAATCACATCTTAAAAACTCAGATGGACAAGCCATGGACAGTCAAATTTTAAGTGAAACAAATTTGCTACTTTGTGGAATTTATCTTTATGAAAATATTTTAAAAGGCTTTGATGATTTTATAATTATTGATTATGGTTTAAAAGAAGGTGTTATTATAGAAAAAATTTTAAAAAAGGAAATTTTATGAAAAAAATCATTCTCATTTTATTCATTTTTTTATCTATTTGTTTTGGCTTTGAAAATGATGAAAATCTAAAAATAGGCAAATTAGATAATGGATTTTCATATTATCTTTATAAAAATCAAACTCCAAAAGATAGCATTAGTTTAATCCTTTATTTCAAGATTGGATCAAGCGATGAGCTTGAAAATGAAAAAGGAATAGCACATTTTGTCGAACACATGGCATTTAATGGCACAAAAGATTATACAAAAAATGACCTTATTAAAGCACTTGAGAGTTTAGGGGTAAAATTTGGAGCTGATTTAAACGCTGCAACTAGTTTTAATGAAACTATTTATAAACTTGATATAAAAAAAGAAAATTTAGATAAAGCACTGAGTGTTTTATCAAATATGGGCTTTAAGGCTTTGTTTGAAAAGGATGATTTAGAAGCTGAAAAAGGGGTAATCATCGAAGAAGAAAGAAATAGAAAAAATGCCTATGTTAGAATAATGAATCAAGGATTAAAATATTTTTATCCAGATAGTATCTATGCAAGTAGACTTCCGATTGGCGATATGAATATAATAAAAAATGCAACTCCAGCTCTTTTAAAAGGGTTTTATAATAAATTTTACACTCCAAATAATGCAAAATTAATAATAGTTGGAGATTTTAATGAAAACGAAGCCAAAACTCTCATAAAGAAGTATTTTGATGATATTAAAAATGGTGATTTTACAAAAAGAGTGGATAAAAATATAGGTTATTTTAACGATCTTATTATTTTTAATCCAAACGATGAAGAGATAGCAAATAATTCAGTTTCTATAATGTTTGAGGATACGCCTTATAAATTAAACAGCATTGAAAATTTGGAAAAAGAGTATAAAAATAGATTTATTTCAAAAATGTTTTCTTTGCTAAACGAAAAAAGAAAGTCTAAAAGCAAGACGCTTTTAACCACAAATTATTATGATATAAATTTATACAATTTAAAAAAACTAAACTCATTTTATGCAACAGTTGTAAAAGATGATGTTAATGCTAGTTTGAGTGAGCTTATTTCACTTATTAAAACAGTTCAAAAAAATGGCTTTAACAAAGATGATTTTTTAAGTGCAAAAAAAGAACTTTTAGCACAAAATTTAGCAAATTTTGAAAAAAAACAAAAAAGATATAACTCTGAAATAATTTCTGAAATTTTAAATTTAATAGAAGATGACACAACTTTTTTAAGTCCAAAAAATGAAAAAGAAATAATTCAAAATATTATTGATAAAATAACTCTTGATGAGATAAATAAAGAGTTTAAAAAAAGTGTTTCAAGTAGTGGAGTTTTAGTAAATTTAACAACAAAAAAACCTATTTCTTTAAGCAAAGATGAGTTTAAAATTTTGCAAGAAAATGCTCAAATTTTAGAAAATGATAGTCTAAATTTACCTAAAACCATTTTAGAAAAAAAGATAGCAAATAAATCTCCAATAAGCTCTAGTATTGATAAAAATTTAATATATAAATTTGAGTTTGAAAATGGTGCAAAAGTCTATTTTAAAGAGATAAATACAAATAAAGATACCATTTATTTTAAAGCTTTTAAAAAAGGCGGTCTTACAAATTTTGATGATATTATAAATCTTAACTTTGCTATAAATATTTCAAATGGAAGTGGAATTGGTAAGTTTAACGATTATGAGGTTAGGAAAATAACAGCTGGACAGATGTTTGAATATAAAAAATTCATTGATAAAACATCTTTAGGGTATATTGGAAATGCCCAAGTTAAGGACTTTGAAAATTTATTAAAAGCATTTTTTACTGATTTTGAAAATCCAAAAATAGATGATGAGTATCTTAAAAGATATCAAACATTAGCACTTGATCTATTGGCTAAAAATCTAAATCATCCAGATTATAAATTTGAAAAAGAGTTTAATGAGTTTTATTTTAACAACTCCTATAAAATGCGTTTTTCAAGTAAGGATGATATTTTAAATTTAGATAAAAACAACTTAGAAAATATGTTAAAAAAAGCTTTTCTAAACGCAGGAGAGTATGATTTTGTATTTGTAGGAGATATGAGCCCAAAAGAATTTATAGAAATATCTAAAAACTATATTGGAAATTTAAGTGCAGATAAAAATCAAACCTTTATAAAAGATGATGGTATTCGCCAAATTTTAGGAAGAAAAAATTTTACAAGAAAATATTTGCAAGAAAACTCATCTAAAAACAGTGTTTTTATAAATAGCTATGATCTTAACTATACACCTAAAAATGCGCTTGCATTAAGCCTTGGAACAGATATTTTAAATATACTTTTAAGAGAAAAAATAAGAGAAGAAGACTCTATGGTTTATGGAATTTATGCTCACAACGAGCTTCAAAACAAGCCTTATAAAGAAGCAAGTATCAGTATTTATTTTACAAGCGATGTAAAAAACATAAATACAATAGTCAAAAATGTTAAAAATACAATAAATTTATTAAAAACTTCTTACGATGATGAAAAAGAGCTTAAAAGTGTAAAACTTGCTTTGAAAGTAAAACTAGAAAAACTTTATCAAACACCAAATTTTTGGCTAAATCAGTTAAGTCAAGATTTGCTTTATGAAAAGCATTTTTACAACTATGATGAGATGATGAGTTTAATTGACAGTATAACTTTAAATGATATAAAAAGAGTTGTAAATTTGGCGTATAATTTAGATAATTTTATCGTTAAATCAAATATTTATAAAGGCGCAAAATAGTAAATTTGGAGTTTTTACTCCAAATTTAACCTAAATATCTTTTTTTAAAATCTTTATTTCTAGTCATTGTAAAAGATTTTTCATAAAAAATTAATATTACAACGCTAACTCCAACAGCTAGAGCAAATATAGCTGAAACTGCTGTTGAGCCATAATCAAAGATTTCAACTAAATAGTGAGATTTTTTATTCTCAACATTTGTTTGGATAAATAAAAACATTGCAAGCATAGCTTTGTAGGCATAAAGTCCTGGTATCATTGGCAAAAGTGATGGAAATGCGATTATTTCAATAGGGGTTTTTACCCTTCTAGCTAAAAAAACAGCTACAAAACTTATGCAAATTGCACTTATAAAAGTTGATATTGTGTAGCTTAGATAGTTCATAAAAATAACTCTTAAAGAGTATCCAAAACCACCAAGCATAGCACAAAAGAGCAAAATTCTCTTAGGTGGCTTGTTGGCGTATGAAAAACCAAGTCCAGCAATTGCAGCAAATACTGCATCTATTAAAAACGTACTCATGAGATAAGTCCAAAATCTACTAATGATAAAGTTATGTAAATTCCAATACTCATACAAAGTATTAAAATAGTAGCATTTACAGCTCTACTAAGTCCTATTAAAACATTTTTATCTAAAATATCAAACATTGAATTTATTAAAGCAATACCTGGAAAAAGATATAAAATACTTGAACTAATTGAGGCTTCAGGTGTTTTGCTAAATCCAAATTTATATCCTAAATATGCAATAAATGATGAGATAAAAGCACAAAATATACAAGTTATCCTAATATCAACTTTTTTTAAGCTCAACAAAAATTTTGATAAAACTCCACAAAATGTCCCAAAAATCACAAACACAACTCCAAAGATATCTCCACCAAAAAGCCTGCAAAATGCTCCAAAAGCTATACTTGTTAAAGCAAAAGAGATTAAAACATTTCTTTTTTTCTTTGCTATGATTTTTTGATAAATTTCTTTTGTTTCTTTAAGGGTTAAGTTCTCATCACTTACCGCCCAGCTTAATGCGCTAAGATCTGAAATAGTTTCTAAATTTATCTCTTTTTGAGTTGCATCTTTTATAAAAGATTTTCTAATTTCAGGGTTTTCTTTGTTGCTTACAGTTAGGTTTATAAATTTAATAAGTATAAATATAGAGGCGTTATATCCATAGTGTGAGGCTATTCTTTTAACGCATCTTATAACTCTTGCATTATACGCTCCCACGCCACTTAGCGCATCTGCATAATCAGCTAAAAAATTTGTAAGTTCATTGATTTCTGGCTTCAACTCTTTGTCCTTTAAAATGTGCAAAAACTGAAATAATAAATGCTAAAAATAAAGCTATAAATGAGTAAATTTTTTCATCACTCATCGCTCCTATAAGTCCAACTCCTCCACCTATAATCATAGCAAATAAACATATATTTTCATTTAATTTTTTCTTGCTTATCATAGCCATAAAGACAACTAAAACAACTCCACTTACATAAATATCATTTGCTCCAAGTAAATATCCTAAAATATTTTTTTTGCCAAAAGTAAGAAGTAGGGCAAAAAGACCAAATAAAATAGTAAAAACTCTATAAATTTTTAGCGACTTTGTTTTTAAGATATCATTACAAAAAACACTACTTGCAGTAATTAAGCATGAATCAGCCGATGAAATAATAGCTGAAAATAAAACTACTAGTAAAATAGCTCCTAAAAATGGCGGTAGAGTTTCACAAATATCTTTTGTTAAAATTTGATCATTTATAACCGTTGGGTTTATAAAATTTTGTGAAATAAGACCTATTAAAACAACCATTATAGCGCCTATTATAATACCCATAACACCAAATGCTACGCCAAATTTTGCATCAAATTTACTTTTTGCGCTTAAAACTCTTCCAAAGAGCATCGGGCAAACTACATAACTTCCACCAATTATAAGCATGAAATAACACCACCTTGAAACGGTAAATTTATCATTTAAAAGCTCAAAATTTAAATTTGATATAGAAACATCTTTGACAAAAATAAACCATAAAATAATTATAAAAAATGTTATAAACATCAATATAGTTTGTGCCAAATCACTTTTTAAAATACTTGCTTGACCTGCTAAAATAGAATAAGTAATTATGATAAACGCACTTACAAAAATGGCAAAATTAAATGAAGTTTTTAAAATAGCAGCTAGTATCCAAGCACTTGCTGAAAGTTGTGCTGCTAAAATACTACTCCAAGCAATCACTATAATAATAGAAGCTACAAATCTTGCTTTTTTGCCTATATAATACTCTATCATTTCAGGCATTGTAAGAGCTTTTGAAATAGCTATTTTTTTAGCTAAAAATATACATAAAACTAAAAGTCCACTTGCTCCGCTTAAAAGCCACCAAATGGCTGGAAAACCAACCTCATAACTTAAACTTATTACACCTATTGTTGCACTTCCTCCAATGCATGATGCAATAATTGAGCCACCAACTAAATACCAAGAGGCATTTTTGCTAGAAATTGTATAGTGGGTAACATTTTTAGTTTTTTTAAACTCTAAGTATCCTATAAAATAAATTATAAATAAATATGTGAAAAATAATATACTCATCTTTTACTCGTATTTTTTAAATTTAATTGCGTTATAAATAGCATCACAAAGAGTTTTTAACTCTTTATCATTTTGTGTAAAATGTGGCATTATATAGATGTTTTTGCCAAAAGGTCTTATCCAAACTCCATTTTCTACAAAAAAGCTTTGGATATTTTCTGTATTTACTTCTTTATCAATTTCTACAACCCCAATAGCACCTAAAACTCTAACATCCCTAACGCTTTGAAAATCATAGCATTTCATAAGTTCATCTTTTAGTAGTTTTTCTATATGCTTAACTTTTTCTTTAAAATTTGAATTTTCTAAAATTTCTAAACTTTTTATTGCCACACTGCAAGCTAAAGGATTTGCCATAAATGTTGGACCGTGCATAAAAACTCTGTTATTTTTGCAAATTCCATCAGCTACTTCTTTAGAACAAATCGTAGCCCCAAAGCTCATAACTCCGCCAGTTAACGCTTTTCCAATGCATATTATATCAGGACTTACATTAGCTATTTTATAAGCAAACATTTCACCTAATCTTCCAAAGCCTGTTGCAATTTCATCAAAGATTAAAAGTGCATCTATTTCATCGCAAATTTCTCTTAAAAATTTAAGATAATTTTCATGATAAAACCACATCCCACCAGCTCCTTGAACAATTGGCTCAACTATGATAGCTGCAATATCGTCTTTGTTTTCATAGATGATTTTTTTCATCTCTATAAGGCTTTTTTCATCAAAATTTGAACCAAATTTAGAGATTGGTTTTGGCATAAAAATTTGTTTTGCAAGTGTGTTCTTAAACAAAGAGTGCATTCCAGTTACTGGATCACAAACACTCATAGCACCAAATGTATCTCCGTGATAACCACCTTTAAAAGTTGCTATTTTTGTCTTATTTGGATTTTTGTTTTGCTGAAATTGAAGTGCCATTTTTAAAGCTACTTCTACGCTAACTGATCCACTATCACTATAAAAAATTTTATCCATATTTTTTGGCATTAAACTAAGTAGTTTTTTACCTAAATTTATAGCAGGAGCGTGAGTTAGTCCTCCAAACATAACATGAGAAAATTTATTAACTTGCTTAATTATGGCTTTATTAAAGTCAGTATTTTTATAGCCTAGATATGCACACCACCAAGAACTCATTCCATCAATTAATGCTTTATTTTTAAATTTTTCATCATTTATATATATGTAGCTATCTTTTGCATTGCTTACGCCGTAAGTTTTAAGAGGTTTTATCGATGAGGTATATGGATGAAAAAGATGATTTTTATCAAACTCTAAATCAATAAAATCATCAGTTTTTTTATAATTTTTTATAAAATTTCTAAATTTTAAAGATGCTTTTTGAATGCTTAAATTTGGCTCTAAATTTATAATATCACAGTTAAATTTATCTTTTAAATACTCCAAATTTGAAAGGCTTATCTCATCGTTTAAATCACTAAAATTTAACACTATTAAATCAAGTTTTAAACCTCTGTTTTCCAAAGCTTCTATGCTTAAAAGAATTTGATTTATAATGCCAAGTTCATTTTTGCAAACCAAAACAACAGGTAAATTTAAAGCCTGTATAAGGTCTATAATGTAGCTTTTTTCATTAAGTGGAACAAAAAGCCCTCCAGCTCCTTCAATTAGCACATTTTCATAATTTTGTAAAAAGTCATTACAGTATTTTAAAATTTCATTAAAATCTATTTTTATGTTTTCTTTTTTTGCAGCATACTCTGGTGATGATGGAAATTTTAAAGAGTATCTTGGAGCAAAGTTATTTTTACTTGAAATTTTAGTATAAGCCATAGCATCGGTTAAAGTTCCTTCTTCGCAGCCACTTTGAACTGGTTTTATGGCAACAGTGTTTAAATTTTCGTCTAAAAAGGCTTTTAAGAGCGAAGAAGTTACGAAAGTTTTACCAACATCTGTGTTGGTAGCAGTTATAAAAAAATTCATTTTATTCCTTAAAAAAAGGGGAGAATTTCCCCTTAAATTTTTAAAAGATAATTAGCAAGAATAGGTAGTTTTAAACTCAAATGGAGTAGGTCTTGCTTCATAAGGCCAAACTTGAGTTTCAAATTTAAATCTTTGATATGTCTGTATAAATTCATCGCACATAACAGGTTTTAAAAACTCATTATCTCTTATTAAAGATTCCAAGCTTCCTCTTAGTGTGTGAGGGAATTGCTCTATTCCTTTTTCTCTGATTTCATCAAGATGAAGTTCAAACAAATTTATATCCATTGGACCAACTGGTTCATATTTGTGTTTTATCCCATCAATTCCTGCCATTAAAAGTGCAGCAAAAGCTAAATATGGGCAAGCTGATGAATCTGGAAATCTCATCTCAACTCTTGTGCTGTTTTCACCAGCCCCGTAAGGAATTCTAATTGAGGCTGAGCGGTTTTGACAAGAATATGTTAAGATGTTTGGTGCCTCAAAACCAGGGATTAATCTTTTATATGAGTTAATGCTTGGATTTGTAAGAGCTGAAAGGCTTCTAGCGTGTTTTAAAACTCCGCCTATATAATATTTTGCCAAATCGCTTAAATTTCCATATTTTCCTTTTTCATAAAAGAGATTTTTTCCATCTTTCCAAATGCTTTGATGCACATGCATTCCACTTCCGTTATCGCCATAAAGTGGTTTTGGCATAAAAGTTGCAGTTTTTCCGTTTAAGTGAGCAACCATTTTTACAACGTATTTATATTTTTGCACATTATCAGCTGCTTCAACAAGTGAGCCAAATTTTACCCCAATTTCACCTTGTGCTTGAGCAGCTTCGTGGTGGCACACAAAAGTTTCAAGTCCGATTTGTTCAAGGACTTGCACCATCTCAGCTCTTAAATCAACCATGCTATCGATTGGCTGAACTGGGAAATATCCACCTTTTGGTCCTGGGCGATGGCCTGTATTATAAGAATCTTTATATTCTTTAGCGCTATTCCATTCACCTTCTTCACTATCTACATTAAACATCGCACAATTCATAGAATCTACTATTTTTACATCATCAAAGATAAAAAACTCATTTTCAGGCCCAAAATAGCAAGCATCACCAATGCCACTTTCTTTTAAAAAGGCTTCTGCTCTTTTTGCTATGGATCTTGGGCATTTTTCATACATTTTGCCTTTGTAAATATCATATACATCGCAAATTACAATGATTGTAACATCAGCAGTAAATGGATCTAAAAAAGCAGTTTCTAAATCTGGTTTTAAAATCATATCAGACTTATGGATTGGTTGCCAAGCCTCGATTGAGCTTGCATCAAATGGAAGCCCTTCATCAAAATCTTTAGGCAATCTTTTATAATTATATGAAATATGGTGCCAAGTTCCTTTTAAATCTGTAAATCTAAAATCTACAAATGCAACTTCATTTTCATCACAAAATTTAAAAAATTCATCTTTATTTTTTACAAATTTACCCATATTTTTCTCTCCTTTGGAATAAACTAATTATTTTAACATATTTAGAGTTATATTTTTATAAAATTTAATCATAATTTCTAAATTTAGATATTATTTGCATGATAAAAACATCATTGTATTGTAACATTCATTTTGATATAATTTCACATTTATTGATAATTAAATTTTTATAAAGGATTAAGATATGAAAAAAATCGTTTGTGCCTTGACTTTATTAGTTTTTATTTTTACGGGTTGTGATAGTGATTCAGAGTTTTTAACACCTGCTGAAATAGACGGCAAATATGGTTTTATTAATGAAAAAAGTAAGTTTGTCTTGAAACCAATCTACGAAAGAGCTTGGGAATTTTCAGAAAATGGCGTAGCAGTAGTTCAGTTAAATGGCAAATTCGGTCTTATAAATAAAAAAGGTAAATTTATAGTTGAGCCTAAATTTGATGATATCGGTTATTTTTCAAAAAATGGTATAGCAGCAGTTAAATTAAATGGAAAATGTGGTTTTATGGATGAAGAGGGTAAATTTATACTAGAGCCTAAGTTTGATGATATTTGGGAATTTTCAGAAAATGGCGTAGCAGTAGTTGAGATAAGTGGAAAATATGGTCTAATTGATGAAAAATATAGTATCGTATTGAAACCAGAATTTGATGTTATTAAAGAATTTTCAGAAAATAGTTTAGCAATAGTTGAGCTAAATAATAAAAGAGGCCTTATAAATAAAAAAGGTGATATTTTAATAGAGCCCAAATTTGACGATATTAAGGAATTTTCACAAAACGATACAGCAATAGTTGAGCTAAATAATAAAAGAGGCCTTATAAATAAAAAAGGTGATATTTTAATAGAGCCCAAATTTGACGATATTAAGGAATTTTCAGAAAATGGTCTAATAGCAGTTGAGATAAACAATAAATATGGTCTTATAAATGAAAAAGGCGATATTTTAATAGAGCCCAAATTTGACGATATTAAAGAATTTTCAAAAAATGGTCTAATAGCAGTTGAATTAAATAAAAAATGGGGTCTCATCAATGAAAAAGGAGATATTGTAGTAGAACCTAAACTTGATTATATTTGGTCGTTTTCAAAAAATGGTATGCTAATAGTTCAGATAAATGGTAAATTGGAGCTTATAGATAAAAAAGGGGATATTATAATAGAGCCTAAGTTTGATGATATATGGGATTTTTCAGAAAATGGCTTGGCATTTGTTTTGTTAAGTGATAAATGGGGTATTATCAATGAAAAAGGAGATTTTGTAATAGAACCAAAATTTGATTATATTAAAGAATTTTCAAAAAAAGGTCTAACAGCAGTTAAGCTATACAGTAAATATGGTATTATAAATGAAAAAGGCAAATTTATAATAGAGCCAAAATTTGACGATATTGACGATATTAAAGAATTTTCAAAAAATGGTCTAATAGCAGTTGAATTAAATAAACAATGGGGTCTTATCAATGAAAAAGGAGATATCATAGTAGAACCAAAATTTGATTATATTAAAGAATTTTCAAAAAATGGTTTAGCAGCAGTTAAATTAAAAGACAAATGGGGTATTGACAGCAAATGGGGTTTTATTAATGAAAAAGGTAAATTTATAATTAAGGCTGAGTTTGTTGGTGCTAAGGGTTTTGGAGAAAATGGTTTAGCAGCAGTCAAACCATACTATCAACCGGAATGGGGTCTTATCAATGAAAAAGGAAAATTTGTAGTTAAATCAAAATTTAATGAAATTTGGTCATTTTCAAAAAATGGTTTAGCACCAGTTAAGTTATATAATCGATGGGGTTTCATCAATGAAAAAGGGGATATTGTAATAGAGACTAAATTTGATGATGTTAAGGGATTTTTAGAAAATGGTCTAGCACCAGTTGAGTTAAACAAAAAATGGGGTCTTATCAATGAAAAAGGTTATATCGTAATAGAGCCTAAATTTGATAATGTTATGAAATTTTCAGAAAATGCTCTAATAGCAGTTGAATTAAATAAACAATGGGGTCTTATCAATGAAAAAGGCAAATTTATAATTGAACCTAAATTTGATGATATCGATTATTTTTCAAAAAATAGTTTAGCAAAAATTAAGTTAAATGGTAAATATGGTTTTATCAATGAAAAAGGAGATATCGTAGTAGAACCTAAATTTGATAATATTTACTATTTTTCAGAAAATGGTTTAGTACAAATTAAGTTAAACGGTAAATATGGTTTTATCAATGAAAAAGGAGATATCGTAATAGAACCTAAATTTGATGATATTGGTTATTTTAAAAAAGGTTGGGCAACAATTAAATTAGACGGTAAACATGGTGCTATAAACGAAAAAGGCGAAGAGATATGGGGAGTGGTATTTTAAAATTACTAGATATTAAATTTAACTTTTTTGATACTTGCAATAATGTTAAAATTTTTTTATAATAGCGAGTTTTTAAATTTACTAAGGAGAGTAAAAATGGAAAATTTTTGTGAATTTTTAAAAAATTCTGAAAATGCAACTAAGTCATTTATGGGTGGAGTTATAATGGATGTTGTAACACCAGATCAAGCTAAAATAGCAGAAGCAAGTGGTGCTGTTGCAGTTATGGCACTTGAAAGAGTTCCAGCAGATATTAGAGCAGCTGGCGGTGTCTCAAGGATGAGTGATCCAAAAATGATAAAAAGCATCATGAATGCAGTTAAAATTCCAGTTATGGCAAAATGCAGAATCGGTCATATCGTTGAAGCAAGAATTTTAGAAAGTATAGGGATTGATTTTATAGATGAGAGCGAAGTTTTAAGCCCAGCTGATAATGTATATCATGTAAATAAGCGTGAGTTTAAAACGCCTTTTGTTTGCGGTGCTAGAAATTTAGGTGAAGCACTTAGGAGAATTAGCGAAGGTGCGATGATGATAAGAACAAAAGGAGAAGCTGGAACTGGAGATGTGGTTCAAGCAGTAACACATATGAGATCAATAATGAGTGATATAAGACGCATTTCAAATTTAAACAAAGATGAACTTTTTAACGAGGCAAAAAACTTAGGAGTTAGCTATGAAATGCTTTTATATGTGCATGAAAATGGCTCACTTCCAGTTGCAAATTTTAGTGCAGGTGGCGTTGCAACACCAGCAGATGCAGCTTTAATGAGAGTTTTGGGTGCACAAGGCGTTTTTGTAGGAAGTGGAATTTTCAAATCAGGAAATCCTGAAAAAAGAGCAAAAGCTATCGTAAAAGCAGCAAAAAATTATGACAATCCTGATATTATTGCAGAAGTTAGTGAAGATTTGGGCGAAGCAATGGTTGGCATAAACGAAGATGAGATAAAAATCATAATGGCAAATAGAGGAATATAATTAATTTTAATCTATTTTAAAAGCTTTGTAAGGTATAATTTAACTATTCTACAAAAGGGCTTTTAAATGCAAAAAGATGATTTTTTACAAAAATGTAAAGATGAGTATAAATTTAATACTCATCAGCTAAGAGAAGTTGAGCTTGGGTTTGAAAACTCTCTTGGCTTTGATAAGATAGAATTTTATGCAAAAACAAAATTTAACTCTCATCAAATGGCTGAGATAAGAAAAGGTTTTGAAAACTCTCTTAGTTTTGATGAGATTTGCAAATATGCTAAAAATGAGTACAACTCAAACCAAATGTATATTTTAAGAAAAGCTATATTATCAAATTTTAACCTCGATGAAATTTACCCACTAATTGATAAAACTAAATTTGGCTGGCATCAGATGAGTGAGATAAAAGAGGGGTTTAAAGATAAACTCTCTTTAAAAAAAATAAATTTATTTGCAAAAAGTGAGTTTGGAAATTTAAGAATGGCCGAAATAAGAGATGGTTTTAACCAAGGGTTAAGCTATGAAAAAGTTAGTTTTTATGCAAAAAAAGAATTTAGTCAAAAACAGATGCAAAATATTAAAAATCTTTTGTTAAACGGTGTAAAAAAATCTGAAATAGAAAAACTTATCCTAGAAAAAGAAAAAATTAAAAATAAGCCTACAAAGAAAAAAAGATTTATTGATAGATTTAAATTTTAGCTTCAAAGCACCTTTTAAAATAATTTTTTATATAATGCAAAATTTGGATTTTTAAAAAAAGGAAATATTTTGAAAAAACCTGAGCTTTTATCACCTGCTGGAAATTTAGAAAAACTTAAAATCGCACTAAGTTATGGAGCTGATGCTGTGTATGCAAGTGTAGGAGCTTTTTCCCTAAGGCAAAGAAGTGCAAAAGAGTTTAGTAAAGAGAGTTTTAAAGAGGGCGTGGAATTTACACACAAAATGGGTAAAAAATTTTACGCCACTATAAATGGTTTTCCATTTAATGCCCAGCTTGATAAGTTTAAAACCCATATTGAGTTTTTAAAAGATTTAGGCGTTGATGCCTTTATAATCGCAAGTCCAAGTATTATAAACTTAGCTAAAAAAATAGCTCCAGATACTGAAATTCATCTTTCAACTCAAGCAAATGTTATGAACTATATGGATGCTCAAATTTATTATGATATGGGTGTAAAAAGAGTAGTGGTAGCTAGGGAAATAGGACTAAAAGATGTAATTGCAATAAAAGAAAAAGTTCCAAATTTAGATATTGAAATTTTTATTCATGGTTCTATGTGTTTTGCTTATAGTGGAAGATGTTTGATTTCAGCTTTACAAAGTGGTAGATTTAGTAACCGTGGAAGTTGCGCAAATGATTGTAGATTTAATTATGAAATTTATGCTAAAAATGATGAAAGTGGTGCGTTATTTAAGTTAAATGAAGATGAAAATGGTACTTATATAATGAACTCAAAAGATCTAAATTTAAGTTCTTATGTTGAAAAAATTATGCAAAGTGGCGCAGTTGATAGTTTTAAAATAGAAGGAAGAACAAAAAGCCAGTATTACGCCGCATGTGCAACAAATGCTTATAGAATGGCAATTGATGATGCATTTAGTGGAAAATTTAATGCTGAAATTTATCAAAAAGAACTTCATACTTTAAAAAATCGTGGCTTTACAGATGGATATTTAGTAAGTCGTCCATTTGAGAGAAAAGACACACAAAATTTTAACTCAACTTTAGAAGAAGGCACTCATCAAGTTTGTGCAATCACTTTAGATGGCGAATTTTTTGATGTTAAGTTTAAAATTTCTAAAAACACGCCTTATGAAATTTTAGCTCCAAAAAATAGTAAAATTGAAACAATTGAAAATGAAATAGGGAAAATTTATGAAAAATATGGTAAATTCTGGCTTGAATTTAAAGTTTTAAAGGCAAAAAATAACAAAGAATTTGATGAAATTCACAGCGGAAATTTAAATCAAATAATTTCGCCTACAAAACTACCTAATTTCAGTTTTTTAAGAAAAGAAATAGAGTAAAAAAACGAAAGGAAATTAAATGAAATTTGTATCTATTATAATGGGAAGTGGAAGTGATTTAGATATCGCAAATGAGGCAGCTAAGGTGCTTGAAAGCTTTGGTGTAAAATATGAAATGATAGTAAGCTCTGCTCATAGAAGTCCTCAAAGAACACATGATTATGTTGTAGCAGCACAAAATAAAGGTTGTGAAGCTTTTATCTGTATTGCAGGAATGGCAGCTCATCTAGCAGGTGTGGTTGCATCACTTACAACAAAACCAGTTTTAGGAGTTCCAGCAGGTGGCGGAGCTTTGGGCGGGGTTGATTCTCTTTATTCAACTGTTCAAATGCCAGGAGGTATTCCAGTTGCTACTTTTGCAGTTGGTAAGGCAGGTGCGAAAAATGCAGCTTATTTTGCAAGTCAAATTCTATCTTTAAATAATGAAGAACTTGCTTTAAAAATCAAAAATGATAGAGTAAATATGGCAAAAAAAGTTTGTGAAGATTCAAGTAAAATTGAAATTATCTTGAAGGAAGATAAATGACATTTTCAAAAATAATTTTAACTTTACAAGATTTTTGGCAAGCCCAAGGTTGCGTGATAGTTCAACCTTACGATATTCCTGCAGGAGCAGGAACTTTTCATCACGCAACTTTTTTAAGAAGTCTTGGCAAAAAGCCTTGGCGAGCAGCTTATGTGGCACCATCTAGACGTCCTGCAGATGGAAGATATGGTGAAAACCCAAATAGATTAGGTGCGTATTATCAATTTCAAGTTATTTTAAAACCAAGCCCTAGTAATATTCAAGAACTTTATTTAAAAAGCTTGGAAGCCATTGGTTTTAATCTTAAAAATCATGACATAAGATTTGTTGAAGACAATTGGGAGAGCCCAACTCTTGGAGCTTGGGGACTTGGTTGGGAAGTTTGGCTTGATGGTATGGAGGTAACTCAATTTACTTATTTTCAACAAGTTGGAGGAATACCTTGTGAGCCTATAAGTGGTGAGATAACCTATGGTTTAGAACGACTTGCTATGTATTTACAAAATAAAGAAAATGTTTTTGACATAGTTTGGAATGAATTTAAAGGTGATGTAATAACTTATGGAGATGTTCATAAAAGAAGCGAGTATGAGTTTAGTAAATATAGTTTTGAAGTAGCTGATACAGATATGCTTTTTAAATCTTTTGAAAACGCATATAATGAGTGTTTGAAAGTTCTAAAAAAAGAATTATCTCTTCCTGCATATGATTACTGTATGCTTGCATCACATATATTTAATTTACTTGATGCAAGAGGTGCGATAAGTGTTACTCAAAGACAAGATTTTATTCTTAAAATAAGATATTTAGCAAAAGGATGCGCCGTAGTTTATGCAAGTAAGGATGATCCTATCTTAAAAGAAAAATTTAGTGAGTATTTTATAGATGAAAATAGCTGAAATTTATAAAATTTTAGATGAAATTGCACCTTTTGAGGCCCAAGAAAGTTGGGATAACTCAGGACTACTTTTGGGAAATATGGACGATGAGTTCGATAAAATTTATGCAAGTATTGATTTAGATTCAAATTTAATTAAAAAAATAGAAAAAAACTCACTTGTTATAACTCACCATCCTTTAATTTTTAAAGGCCTAAAAAGTCTAAATCCTAGTGTTTATCCATCAAATTTAATTTATGAAATTATTAAAAAAGATATAAAACTTATTTCAATGCACACAAATTTTGATAAATTTGTTTTAAATCAATTTGTAGCAGATGAAATTTTGGGCTATCAAATCACTGAAATTCGTGATTTTTTAGTATTTTTTGAAGTTAATAAAATTTTCGATGAGTTTGCTAAAGAGATAAAACAAAAACTTAAAATTTCAAATTTAAGAGTTGTAAAGGCAAGCGAGTTTATAAAAACAGCCACGCTTTGTACTGGAAGTGGGGTGGATTTACTAGGAAGCTTTAAATCAGATTGTTTTTTAACTGGAGATATAAAATACCATAGCGCACTTGAAAGTCTAGAAAATAAAATATCTTTAATTGATATAAATCATTTTGAAAGCGAAGCCTATTTTGGGCAATCTTTAGCTAAAAATTTGCAAAAATACAATTTAAATATTATAATAACAAATTCAATTAATCCATTTTTATACATTTAAGAGGAAAATTTATGAACAAAAATTTAGAACAATTAATACAACTATCAAATTTCGATAAAAATATTGATGGTTTTTCACCAAAAATCGCAGCTATCCAAAAAGAGCTTAATGATAAACAAAACGAAATTGCAGAAGTTCAAAAAGAAGTTGAAAATTCAAATAAAGAGATAGAAGATTTAGCTGATGAGATAGAAAAAACTGATAATCACATAAAAGATTTAAACTCACAACTAAAAGCAGGAAGCAAAAAACATTCTGCCATAAAAACAGAAAGAGAATTAAAATCACTTCAGCTTGAAGAAGAGCTTACAAAAGATCAGTTAAGTTCCGCAAATGATGAGATAGAAAGACTTGAAAATTTGATGGAAAATAAAAAATCAAACCAAAGTGAGCTTTTAGAAAAAGAAAAAGTACTAAAAGATGAGTTTGAAAATATCCAAAAAAGCACAGAAGATGAACTAAAAGATATAGAAAGCCAAAGGGAAAAATTCTATCTTGAAAAAGATAAACTTGTAAAGAAAATGGATCAAAAAATCATCTCTTTTTATGAGAAAATTAGAAAATGGGCAGGAAATACAGCTGTTGCAAAAGTTAAAAAACAAGCATGTTATGGCTGTTTTATGCATATAAATGATAAAACTTATAGCAACGTTATAAGATCTGATGAAATTGTAACTTGTCCAAATTGTGGAAGAATACTTTATAAAGATTTTAATGACGAAGAAAAATAGTGTTTTATAACTTATTTTCTTTTTTTGTTTGGCTTTTTTTAATTCCTTTTGTATTTATTTTTTCATTTAAAAAAAAGTATAAAAAAAGCCTTCCCGCAAGATTTTTTCTATATAAAAATCCTCCACTAAAAAAAGCTGATGTGCATTTTCACGCTTGCAGTTTTGGGGAAATTTCAGCTCTCGAGATTCTAGCTTTAAAATTTGAAAGCTTTTCGTTTACAACGACGACTGCAACAGGTTTTGAAAAGGCAAAAAGCCTAAATGAAAATACAAGATTTTTACCATTTGAATGTTTTATACCTTTTTGGCTTACGAAAAGCAAAGTTTTAGTTGTTTTTGAGGCTGAGCTTTGGTTAAATTTGGTAAGAACTGCTAAAAAAAATGGTTCTTATGTGATACTTTTAAACGCAAGAATTAGTGATAGATCATATAAAAGATATGAAAAATTTAAATTCTATTATAAAGAAATTTTTAAATATATTGATTTAGTATTAGCTCAAAGCAATCTTGATAAAACTAGGCTTTTAAATTTGGGAGCAAAAAACATAGAAGTTGTTGGAAATATAAAAAGTGCAAATTTTAAACCAGCAACTAAAAATTATCCTAAATTTAGTGAGTTTTTAGTAACCATTGCAAGCACTCATGATGGCGAGGAAGAGCTTATTTTAAATAATATAACACCAAATAAAAATCAAAAATTTATAATCGCACCAAGGCATCCTGAAAGATTTTGTAAAGTAGCTAAAATTTGTGAAGATTTTGCTAAAAAATTTAATTTAAAATTTGAAAAATTTTCACAAAATTTAGGTTTTAAATCAAATATTATATTGCTTGATGTAATGAACGAAGTTATAAATTTTTATAAAATAAGTGATGTTGTTATACTTGGAGGAAGCTTTATAGACGGTATTGGCGGGCATAATCCCATAGAAATAGCTCAATTTAATAAGCCTTTAATAAGTGGTTATTTTTATCATAACCAAAAGGCTTTGTTTGAACTAGTTGATGGTGTAAAATTTAGTGATTTATCAAATTTAAATGAGCTATTAAGTTCAAATTTGAGCAAAACAGTGATTAAAAATAAAACCGATTTAAAAAGCATAGAAAATTTGATAAAAATAAAAATAAAGGAACAAAATGGCTGTTGAAAAAGCATATAAACTTTTAGCTTTGCAAGAAAATATCTCAAACAATGAAGCTAAAAGCTTGATTGATAGCGGTTTAGTTTATTTAAGTGGCAAGAAAATAATTTTAGCAAGAGGGTTAATTAATACAAGTGCAAAATTTAAAGTAATAAAATTAAAAAAACCAACTATTATTTTTGAAGATGAAAATATTTTAGCTATAAATAAACCTGAGTTTATAAATAGCTCAGATATTGAAAAAAAATATAAATTTCCACTTATTAATAGACTCGATAAAGAAACAAGTGGAGTTATACTCTTAGCTAAAAATGAGGAATTTAGACAAAAAGCCATACAAGAGTTTAAAAATTTAAATGTAAAAAAAACATATATTGCGATTGTAAATGGTATTGTTAGTGAAAAAATAGAGATTAATGATAAAATTTTAACTATAAAAAATAATAATTCAAAAGGTAAAAATGCAGCATTTTCTAAAATATCAGATAATGGAAAAACAGCTTTTACTACCGTTTATCCATTTATGGTAAGTGGTAAAAAATCACTTGTTAAAATAGAGATTAAAACAGGCAGAACACACCAAATAAGAGTGCATTTAGCTGCTTATGATCACGCTGTAATTGGCGATGAAAAGTATGCAAAACTAAGTTCAAAAAGACTTTTTTTACACTCATATAAAACCGAAATTTTAGGATATTCTTTTGTAGCTTTGCTTGATAATAGTTTTAACGAGTTTGGTTTTGAGATTTCAAAAGATATGAAATTTTAAGCAAATTTAAGAAAGTTTATTGTAGAATAAGCCCTTTGATTATATTTTAAAAGGTTAGATGTGTTTGTACAAATAGGTGAATCACTTAGATCAGCTGTAAATAAGCTTAGAATTGTTGATGATGAAAAGGCGCTTAAAAATGCCCTTGTAACGCTTAGAAAAGCACTTTTAAAATCAGATGTTCATCATAAAGTAACAAAAGATTTTGTTGCTATGATAGAAGAAGATTTAAAAGAAAATGGCATTGGGCAAAAGCAGTTTCTAGACTCAATTAAAAAGAATTTAACAGATATTTTAACAGCTCCAGGAAATCAAGGATTTGTTTATTCAAGCAAGCCACCAACAGTTGTTCTCATGAGTGGACTTCAAGGTGGTGGTAAAACAACATCAACTGTCAAACTTGCAAATAACCTAAAACAAAAAAATAAAAAAGTATTAATAGCTGCTGCAGACTTACAAAGACTTGCTGCAGTTGAGCAATTAAAACAACTTTGCGAGGCAAACGAGATAGATCTTTTTTATATAGAAAATGAAAAAGACCCTGTTAAAGTTGCAAAAGAGGCTTTACAAAAAGCTAAAAAAGAGCTTTATGATGTGCTTTTTGTAGATACTGCAGGAAGACTTGCAATAGATGAAGCTTTAATGAGCGAGTTAAAAGAGGTTAAAAACGCCATAAACCCAGATGAAATTTTTTATGTAGCAGATGCCATGAGTGGGCAAGATGGAGTTAGGACAGCTGATACATTTAATAAAGAGCTTGGAATAACAGGGGTTATTTTAAGTAAATTTGATGCTGATACAAAGGGTGGAGTAGCTATTGGTATAGCTCATCAAATTGGAGTTCCTTTAAGATTTGTTGGAACAGGTGAAAAAGTAGTTGATATAGAAGGCTTTATACCTGATAGAATTGTCGGAAGAATAATGGGAGAAGGCGATCTTGCTACTTTGGTTGAAAAAACAAGTGCTGTTTTTAATGAAAAAGATGTAAAAGATATAACCAAAAAAATTAAAAAAGGGAAATTTACATTTAATGACTTCGTAAGTCAGCTTGAAAGTGTTAAAAAACTTGGAAATATGAAAAGTTTAATTGGAATGTTGCCAGGAATGGGAAATTTAGCTGAAAAAATAGGCGATATGGATTTAGAAAATTCTAAAGAGATAGTTCATATAAAAGCTATGATTGGTTCTATGACGCCAAAAGAAAGAGAAAATCCAGATTTGTTAAACAATTCAAGAAAAAGAAGAATTGCTGCAGGAGCTGGACTAACACAGATGGAAGTTAATAAATTTATAAAGCAATTTACAAATGCCTCAAAACTAGCAAAAAAACTTACAAATAAAGGTGGCATTCGCGGAATGGCATCTTTAATGCAGGGTGGACAAAAATTTCCGGGATAATCTTCTCGGAAAGTTTTATTATGAATAAATCTTTTTATTTATAATAAAGCTTATATTAAAATTAACAAGGAGAAAAATATGGCAACAGTTGTAAGACTAACAAAAATAGGTCGTAAAAAAAGACCATTTTATCGTATAGTTGTAACAGATAGTAGAAAAAGAAGAGATGGTGGATATATAGAAAGTATTGGCTATTATGATCCTATGGCAAATCCAGAAGTTGTTAAATTTGACGCTGAAAGATTACAGTATTGGAAAAGCGTTGGAGCAAAACTTAGTGAGCGTGTAGAGAGAATAACCAAATAGAGCTAGAAATGGTTGAAGAATTTATCAGACAATATGCTTTACTTATATGTGAGTATCCAGAAAAAATAAAAATAGAAAAAGTAAAAATTGATGATAATTTTTATGAAATTATCATTTATGCAGATAAAACTGATACTGGAAAACTAATAGGTAAAAATGGTCAAATGATAAACGCCATAAGAACTGTCGTTCTTGGCTATAAAGTTAAAGATGCAGCTTCTTATAAATTTAGTGTAAAAGCCCTAGAAGAGTAGTTTTATGAGTGAGCTTCTTACAGTCGCCAAAATTGGCAAAACTATAGGACTAAGAGGGGCTTTAAAACTACATAATAAGAGTGATTTTGTCTCACAGTTTAAAAAAAATGCTAAATTTTTTTTAAGCGATGGCACCATACTTGAAATTTTATCTTACAATAGTGCTAGCTCACAAGTAATTTTTAAAGATTATGAAAGTATAGAGCTTGCTTCAAATTTGGTAAATAAATTTCTTTATCAAAGTATTGAGGCTACTAGAAAAAATTGTAAATTAAAAAAAGATGAGTATTTCTACTTTGATATAATAGGTCTTGAGATTGTAGAAAACGGTGAAACCTTAGGAAAGGTTGTGGATATTTTAGAAGTAGGAGCAAATTTTTTATTTGAGATAAAAACTGATGAAAAGTTAGTGAGCCAAGGATTTGCAAAAAACTTTTTTGTTCCATACATTGATGAATATTTAGATAAAATTTCAATCCAAACAAAACAAATTTTTACAAAAAATGCAAAACTTATTTTAAAAGAGTCATGAAATTTAACTTTATAACTCTTTTTGAAAATCTTATAAAACCTTATTTTGATGATTCTATACTAAAAAGAGCTTTGGATAAAAATCTTTTTGAAGTTAGTTTTATAAATCCAAGAGATTTTAGTAAAGACAAGCATAAAAAAGTTGATGATTATATGATAGGTGGCGGAGCTGGACTTTTAATGGGCATCCAGCCATTAAGTGATACAATTTTAAATGTAAAAAATAAAAATCCCAACACTCATATAATTTACTTAACTCCAGTTGGTAAAAAATTTACTCAAAAAGATGCAAAAAGACTTTCAAAAAAAGATAATATTACTTTTATTTGCGGACGCTATGAAGGCATAGATGAAAGAGTTATAGAAAAATATGTAAATGAGGTATTTTGCATTGGAGATTTTATCATGACAGGTGGAGAACTTGGAGCTCTTTGCATGTGTGATGCGATTTGTAGAAATATAGATGGAGTTTTAGGAAATGCCAATTCACTGGAAGTTGAAAGCTTTGAAAACTCTCTTTTAGAGGCACCATCTTTTACAAAACCAAATATTTTTGAAAATTTATCTGTGCCTTCAGAGTTTTTAAAGGGAAATCACGGTAGAATATCAGCTTTAAAAAATCAAATGGCGAGATTAAAGACAAACTATTTTCGCCCTGACTTAAAGGACAATCATGAGAAATAAATATATACAAGCTTTTGAAGAAGCTCAAATTTCTAAAAGAAGTATTCCTGAATTCCGTGCGGGCGATACTTTAAGAGTTGCTATAAGAATTACTGAAGGTGAAAAAACAAGAATTCAAAATTTTGAAGGTGTTTGTATAGCTAAAAGAGGAACTGGAACAGGTCAAACTTTTATAATTCGTAAAATTGGCGCAAACAATATTGGCGTTGAGAGAGTTTTTCCACTTTATGGTGAAAACCTTGAAGAGATAAAAGTTTTAAGACATGGAAAAGTTAGAAGAGCGAAACTATTCTATTTAAGAGATAGAAGAGGTAAAGCTGCAAAAATTAAAGAGCTTAGAAAATAATCAAAAATAAAAGAGTTGTAACTCTTTTATTGACTCAAATCAACAACTACAACAAAATAAAAGTTATAATATCCTATAAATTTAAAAAAGGATATTGTAATGCAGATTTATAAATTTAACAAAACTGAATTTAATGGTGTTAATGCTAAGCTTTTATATGAAGATAAATTTTCAAAAGAAATTTGTCTTAGTATGACAAAAAACAGCTTTATGAAGGAGCATTTTGCTCCAAATCCTATAAAAATTCACGTTTTAAAAGGCAGTGTTGAGTTTTGTGTATACAACGAAAAGGTTATTTTAAACGAGCTTGATATGATAGCTCTTGGTTCTATGGTTAAGCACTCGTTAAAAGCTAACGAAGATAGCATAATAAGACTGAGTCTATCTTTAAATGATACTTTTTCAAGAGTTAAAGAAGTTTTAAATAAATAAATTTTATCATATTTTAAAAATATATAAAAATCATTAATCAATAATCATTATAATTTCACTAAAAAATAATATAAGGTGGATTATGATCTTACAAGATATAAAAAAAGAAGTAAGCAAGGTGGTTGTTGGACAAAATGAGCTTATTAACGCTTTACTTATAGGTCTTATTTCAAACGGTCATATTTTGGTTGAGGGAGTTCCAGGTTTAGCAAAAACAACGGCTATAAATGCATTGGCAAAAAGTCTTGGTATAGCGTTTAAAAGAGTTCAATTTACACCTGATCTTCTTCCAAGTGATATTATAGGAACTGAGGTTTACAATGTAAAAACTGGCGAGTTTTATCTTAAAAAAGGACCCGCTTTTACGAACTTACTTCTTGCTGATGAAATAAATAGAGCTCCTTCAAAAGTTCAATCTGCACTTTTAGAAGTTATGCAAGAAAAACAAATTACAATTGGCGATAATTCATTTAAGCTTGATGAACCTTTTTTGGTTATGGCTACACAGAACCCAATTGAACAAGAAGGTGCTTATAAGCTTCCTGAAGCTCAGCTTGATAGATTTTTAATGAAAATTTTAGTTGGTTATAACACTTATGATGAAGAGCTTGAAATAGTAAATAGAGTTGTTGTAAAAGGTTTTGAAAGCATAAATCAAGTTGCCTCAAAGGATGAAATTTTAAATTTAAAAAATGAACTTAAAAAAATTCATTTTGATGAGGAAGTTAAAAAATATATGATAAAACTTATCTTTGCTACAAGAAAGCCAAGCGAATATGGTTTATCTCAAATTAGTGAATTTTTAGAATTTGGTGCAAGCCCAAGAGCAAGTATTGATTTATACAAATCAAGTGCAGCGTATGCGATGATAAACGGCAAAGATTATGTGACTCCACTTGATATCGCAGCTGTTTTAAAAGGTGTTTTAAGGCATAGAATAATGTTAAATTATAAAGCAAAAGCAAAAGATATAACGCCAGATATCATAATAGAAAAAATCCTAAACACCATAAAGGCACCATAAATAAATGAATTGTGCAAAAGAAATTTTTATAAAAGCCAAAAAAAATGTTTTTAACTCAAACTTTGGTCTTTATGAAAGCTTAATAAAAGGCGATGGGCTTGATTTTAGAGAAATTAAAGAGTATGAAAATGAGGATTTAAGGCGTATTAACTATAAAGCTAGTGCAAAAAGTGGTGAGCTAAAAGCAAATGTTTTTAATGAAACAAAACAGATGAATGTTGTTGTAGTTTTGGCTTTAAGTAGTAGTTTAAAATTTGGTTCAAGTAGGCTTAAATTAGATCTTGCAGCAGAAGTTTTTGCACTTTTGTCTCTTGCGACAACTATGGGTAAAAATTTGCTTTTTCCAGTTGTTTTTAGTAATAAACCTGAGCTTTTTTATGAGCCAGTTAGTGATGAAAATGAAATCTATGAAATAACAAAAGATATCTTAAATCTAAATACTTTTAAAAAGGAGATTGATTTTAAAAAATTGAGTGAGTTTTTAAATAGTGTTATTAAAAGAAAAGCTGCTATTTTTTTGATAAGTGATTTTTTAGAAGAGATTGATTTAAGTGAAATATCATATCAAAATGATGTTTATGCGGTTGTTTTAAGAGATTTTTTTGAAGAAAATTTGACAACTTTAAATGATGTTGATTTGATAAATCCATTTGATGGAGATAAATTTGAAGCAAATTTGGATGAAATTTCTATTAAAAGATATAAAAAACTTTTAAAAATACATGATGAAAAATTAAAAGAACATTTTTTACAAAATAAAGTTTCTTTTGGCAAAATTTATACAAATGATGAGCCACTTTCAAAGCTCATACAAATAGCAAGGCGTTAAAATGCAAGAATTTGATCTTTTAAAAGAGTTAAAAGATATTAAAGGCATTAGCGAAATTGATTTAAGCTTTTTATATCCGTGGATTTTTTTAATTTTAATTTTATTTTTAATCGCCATTTTTTGTCTTTTTAAAATAATTTTTATGCCAAGATATAAAAAAATTAAAAAAATATCTAAAAAAGAGTTGGCATTTAATGAGCTAAAAAGTATTGATTTTAAAAATGAAAAAGAAAGTATTTATAAATTTAGTCAAAACTTTCCATATTTTTTAGATGAAAATAACAAAGATAAATTTAATGAAATCAATAAAAAACTTGAAATTTATAAATATAAAAAAAATACTCCAACTCTTGATAAAAATTTAAAAAGTGAAATTTTAACTTTGATTAAAAGTTTAAAGCCTAAGGACATAAAATGATTGAGTTTGAAAATTTATGGGCTTTTTTAATTCCTTTTATTTATCTTATTTTTTTAAAATTTTGCAAGCAAAAAAAAGAAGCTTTTTATTTCTCAAACATAAAAATGCTTAAAAATGCGACAAAAAATAGAACTATTTTAAAAGAAATTTTAAAATTTCTTTTAATTTTATCATTAAGCACAGCTCTTGCAAGTCCTATAAAAAAAGATGAGATAAAATCATCAAACTCACAAGGATATGAAATAGCTTTAATGCTTGATGCAAGTGGTTCTATGAGTGAGGGAAATAAATTTGAAATTGTTAAAGAGATATTAAATGATTTTATAGATAAAAGAAAAGATGATGCCTTGGCTTTAAATGTTTTTGCTGATTTTGCCTACACAGCTATTCCTTTGACTTATGATAAAACAAGTATAAAAAGACTGCTTGAAAAAATAAAGCTTGGTATGGTTGGATTAAACAAAACCGCACTTTATGAAGGACTTTTTTTAACTTCAAATTTATTTAAAGATAGTAATTCTAAAAATAAAATTATAATTTTACCAACTGATGGCGTTGATAACGCAGGAACAATTCCACTTGATGTAGCTATAAAAACAGCTCAAAAATATAATATCAAAGTCTATACGGTTGGTGTTGGAAGGGCTGGGGATTTTAATCCAGATGTTTTAAGATATATCGCGCAAGAAACAGGCGGAAAGTACTACTCATCAAATTCAAGCAGTGGCTTAAAACAAATTTATGATGAGATAGATAAACTTGAAAAAAGCGAGATAGAATCACAAAAATTTATTAAAAAAACTTATTTTTATTTTTACTTTTTAGGTTTTGGACTTTTTTTAATGGTAGTTTTATTTTTATATGATAATAGGAAAATAAATGTTTGAGTTTTTATATTTAGAAGTTTTATATTTGTTAATAATCCCATTTATATTTATTTTTTTAGTTAGAAAAAGTAGAAGTTTAAAAGCAATTTTTTCAAAAGAAGTAATGGAAGAAATTTATATTAAAAAAAGTGGCTTTTCAAAAAGATTAAGAGCTTATATTTTGATTTTTAGCCTTATTTTTGGCATCGTTTCTCTTGCTAGACCAGTTATTACAAATGGAGAAATAAAAATAAAACAAAGCTATATAAACGCAGTTATAGCGCTTGATATATCAAATTCAATGAGAGTTGATGATCTTTTTCCAAGCCGTTTTGAATTCGCTAAAAATAAAATTTATAGTTTTTTGGATAATGCGATGGATAAGCGTTTAGGAGTTGTTGGATTTAGCAATGAAGCTTTTATGATATCGCCTTTAACAAGTGATTTTAGTTCATTAAAATATCTTATTTCAAATTTAAATTTTTCAAATTTAAATTTACAAGGAACAGATATTTATTCACTTTTAAGATCAGTTGATACTCTTTTTAAAGATGAGAAAAATAAAATTTTAGTTTTATTTAGCGATGGTGGGGATAATGAGGAATTTGGTAAAGAAATTAAATTTGCCAAAGAAAATAAAATAAGCGTGTTTGTCTATCTAACAGCAACAAGTAAAGGCGGACTTTTTAAAGCTCCAAATGATGATGTTGTACTTTTAAAAGCAAATCAAAACATTAAAGATTTAGCTTTAAAAACAGGTGGCGCGTATATGCAAAGCTCACTAAATAACGATGATATGAAAGCTTTAAACTCGTTAATAAGTTCAAAATTTAAAAATAATGAAATAAAAGATGAAATGATAAAAGATCAAAAAGAGCTTTTTTATTACCCTCTTTGTTTGGCGATAGTTTTATTTTTTATGGCAAATTTTTCCTTGCCTTTTAGGAGAAAAGCGTGAGATATTATATAGGTTTTATTTTATCAATTTTAGGAATTGTATTAATTTTATTTTTTAAATATCCTGAGTTTTCTACCATTTCAAAAGCAAAAGAGAGTTTTAATTTAAAAGATTTTAAAACAGCTGCCAAAAACTATAAAAAGCTAAATTTGCCAAAAGCAAAATATAATGAAGGTGTGGCAAACTATAAAGATGGAAATTTTAGCCAGGCGTTGAAAAATTTTAAAGATGTAAAAGATGATAATTTAAGTTTTGAGAGATTGCATAATTTAGGCAACACGTATGCAAATTTACACGATTTTAATAAATCAATTTTATTTTATGAAAAAGCTTTAAAAATCAAAGAAGACAATGAAACTAGGTTTAATTTAGAGCTAATTAAAAAAATACAAGATCAAAACAAAACTCAAAATAATCAAAATAGTGATAACAATAAAGAACAAAATCAAGATAAAAATCAAAATAACGATAATAATAAAGAACAAAACAGTCAAAATTCCAAAGATGAAAACGAGCAAAACGAAAATCAACAAAATAACGAAAAACAAAATAACGAAAAAACCGAGCAACAAAACGACAAGCAAAATGATAATAAATCAAATAAAAATCAAGAAGATAAAAACAATCAAGAAAATGAACAAGACAGTGAAAACCAAGAAAATAAACAAAACGAAAATAATAATATAGCGCAAAAAAGTATTGAAAATGGGCAAGAAAAAGATCAGCAAAAAGAAGATGAAAATAAAGAAAACCAAAATGTTGGCAAGCAAGTTGAAAATAAAAAAGATGATAAAATAGATGAAATTCCAGCAGATATAAAGCCAATCAGCGATATGGAAGAAGCAAAATGGCAAAAAGCTTTAGAGCATAGAAATATCGGAACTTTTTTAATGCCTATAGGCGAAAAAAATCATAAAAATGAGGATAAAAATGTTAAACCTTGGTAGAGTATTTTTAATTTTTACACTATTTATAAATTTGGCTTTTTCAAAAGTTAGCTTAACTCTTGATACGCCTGTTGTATATGAGGGAAATTTAGCGCAATTTAGCATAGTTGCTGATGGAAATAAGGTTAAATTTCCAGATATTGATGAGGTTGGTGGATATGCTATTTTAGGAACTTCAAGTTCGCAAAATATTAGCATTATAAATGGAGCTAAAAGCAAAACCGTTTCTAAAATTTATGCTTTTAAGCCTTTAAAAAGCATTGAAATTCCAAGTTTTGAAGTTTTAGTTGATGGAAAACTTTATAAAACAGAACCTGCAAATTTAGAAGTTGTAAAGCAAACTCCAAATAAAACTGGCGATGAGTTTATGGTCGAACTAAAAACTAATAAAAATAAGCTTATTTTGGGTGATTATTTAAAGCTTGATGTTGTTTTTAAGATAAGAGCAGATGTAAAATTTGATAAATTTGATTATGAGTTTCCAAAGATAGAGCATTTTTTAATAAAACAGTTAAATTATGTAAAAAACAGCAGCGAAAATGGCTACATAACACAAACAATATCTTTTTTATTTTTTCCACAACAAGCTGGAAATTACGAAATATCTCCATTAAAAGCTTATTTTGGAAATACACAAAAAGATCAATTTAGTGATCCATTTTTTAGCTCATTTTTTGGAAATATAAAGTGGAAAGATACTATTTCAAATTCTTTAAATTTAGAAGTTTTGCCTCTTCCAGGTAATGTTCAAAATTTTGGTAAATTTAGTATTAATGCAACTGTGGATAAAACAAAAGTAAATGTAAATGAACCAATTAATTTAACACTAAAGATTAATGGCGATGGAAATATAGAAGATATTAAAAAGTTTGATTTAAAGATAGATAATACATTAATTTATCCAAATAATCCAGAGATTAAAAACTACTTAAATAATGGTTTATATGGTGGTGAGTTTTTACAAAAATTTGCTATTGTGGGTGATAGAAATTTTACAATTCCAGCTATAAATTTTAGCTATTTTGATAAAGACTTAAACGCTACAAAAACAATCTCTTCACAAGAGATAAAAATAGAAGTTTTAAACTCAAATTTGCAACACTCATCTCAAGCTCAAAACTCACCTAAAATTTTAGTTTCAGATGAGCTAAAAAGTGATAATTTAAACGAAATAAAAGATGAAAATTTATCAAATTTAAATACTAAAACTAGTAAAAAATATTTAATTTTAACTTTTATTTTGGGATTTATTTTAGGTATTATTTCTATGATTTTATTTCCAAAAATTAGCCCTAAAAGAGAAAAAAAACAAAAACCGATCATAGAAAAGCTAAAAGCTGCAAAGAGCGATAAGGAGTTATTTGACCTGCTTCTTCCATATATTAAAACTTCTAAATTTATAGATGAAATTTTGGCTTTGCTTGAAGAAAATTTATATAAAAATGCTTCAAATAAAATAGATAAAAGAAAAATTATAGAATATTTTTTAAACATTTAAAATTTGCAAAAAAGAAATTTACCTAAAATAACTCAAATTTTAGGTATAATTTCACATTTTAAAATTAAAGGAAAACCATTTTGGATACGGATCATTCCACTTTTATGCTATTTTTAGCATTCATTTTTATATTTTTAAATGCTTTTTTTGTGCTCTCTGAGTTTTCAATTGTTAAAGTTAGAAAAAGTAAGCTTGAAGAGCTTATCCATGAAAATGTTCCAAATGCAAAACTTGCTTTAAAAATCACAAATTCCCTTGATACTTATTTAAGCGCCACTCAACTAGGAATTACACTAAGTTCACTTGCGCTTGGTTGGATTGGAGAGCCTGCTGTTGTAAGACTTATAGAATCTCCTATAAAAGAGTTCTTTAGTGTAAATGATATAGCGCTTCACACAATTGCAGTTGGAATTTCATTTACTTTTATTACGCTTTTTCATGTTGTTCTAGGTGAGCTTGTACCAAAGTCTATAGCTATAGCAAAAACTGAAAAGATTGTACTTTTTGTAGCAAAACCACTTCATGCATTTTGGCTTTTATTTTTACCTTTTATAAAAATTTTTGATATTTTGGCTAAAACTATTTTAAATATAATTGGCATAAAACCTGCAAGTGAAAATGAAATAGCTCACTCAGAAGAAGAGATTAAGATTATTGCAGGAGAAAGTTTAAAAGTAGGAGTTTTAGACTCATTTGAAAATGATATTATTCAAAATGCGGTTGATTTTGGGGATACAGTTGCAAAAGAAGTTATGACTCCAAGAAAAGATATGATTTGTCTAAATAAACAACTTAGCTTTGAAGAGAATTTTAAAATCGTTGTAAATTCCGGCTTTACAAGATTTCCATACATTGATGGAAGTAAAGATAATGTTTTAGGAATGATACATATAAGAGATTTGATTTTACAAAACAAAGAAAAAGATTTTAATAAAATAGTTAGAAAAATTATAATTGTTTCAGAAAATACTTCAATTGCTAAAATTTTGCCGATGATGAATAAAGAAAGAATTTCTGCAGCACTTGTAATTGATGAGTATGGTGGAACATCTGGACTTATTACCATGGAAGATATAATTGAAGAAATTTTAGGCGATATTATAGATGAGCATGATGATAATGTTACAACTTTTAAAAAGTTAAATGATGATAGCTATGAGTTTATAGGAAGAAGCTATATTGAGGATGTTGAAGATATTATGGGGATTAAGTTTAACGATGATATAGAAGAAAATACAATTGGTGGATATGCCTTTAATCTAATTGGAAAACTCCCTGTAGTTGGAGATAAAGTAAGTGATAAAAACTGCACTTACGAAGTTTTAGCTATGGATAAAACGGCTATTTCAAAATTAAAAATAACAAAAATAAGTAATTTATAATAAATTTATAAATTTGATTTAGAATTTCAAATTTATTTTACAATTTCATCTAAATTTGGGAGATAAATGTTTAGATCTTTTTTTTGCGATAAAAAATGGCGTCTTTGGGCCTATGGCGGAGTTGTGTTTATACTTTGTTCTTTGGTTTTACAAACTCAGCTAAATGTTGCAATAAACGATTGGTATAAAGACTTTTATGATATGTTGCAAAATATAAAAGATTATAATATTGATGATTTTTGGAAAGAAATTTGGCGATTTTTATATATTGCAATGCCTTATGTCATTACTTACACAATTACATCTTTTTTTGCTAGTCATTGGGCTTTTAGATGGAGGGAAGCGATAACTTTTTCATACATTCATCAGTGGAAAGAGTGTCATAAAGATATCGAGGGAAGTTCCCAAAGAATGCAAGAAGATATTTATAGATTTGCTAAAATCATAGAAGATTTAGGCGTTAGGGTTGTAAGAGCTTTTATGACATTAATCGCATTTACGCCTATTTTATGGGCTTTAAGTAATAAAGTTCCACTTCCATATTTAAAAGACATTCCAGGAAGTCTTGTTTGGGTAGCTCTTAGCATAAGTCTTGGAGGGCTAGTTATATCATGGTTTGTTGGCATTAAACTTCCAGGACTTGAATACAATAATCAAAAAGCAGAAGCAGCCTTTAGAAAGGAGCTTGTTTATGCAGAAGATGATAAATTAAATTACGCTGATGAAAAAGTTGCAAGAGGACTTTTTAGGGCTTTGCAAAAAAACTATTATAAACTTTTTTTACATTATGGCTATTTTAATATATGGCTTATTTCATTTTCCCAATTTATGGTAATAGTTCCATATATGATAATGGGAGCAGGGCTTTTTACAGGCCTTATAACACTTGGTATTTTAGTTCAAGTAAGCAATGCTTTTTCGCAAGTTAGAGAAAGTTTTAGTGTGTTTATAAATAACTGGACAACTATAACAGAATTAAGAAGTATTTATAAAAGACTTAGTGAGTTTGAAGAAAATATAAACTATAAAAGTGTGAAATTTTCATAAATTTATAGCTATTTTTTAAACAAATAACAACTTGCTAAAAATATTATTTTAATAAAAATTATCATTAACATTTATCAACTATTTATATTTTTTTAAGTCCCTAAAAGATATAATTTAAAAGAATATATAAACAATGATTTCAAATATCAAAATGTTTTTATAATGATAGCGGAGAAAAGATTGCCCAACTAAAAAACACAACTAAAAAACCGTATAAACTATAAATAAAGTAAAATAATTTATTTATAGTTTATACGTGTTTAAATAAGGTAAAATATGGTTAATGATAGAATTTTGACTAGATTTTTAAATATGATTTTTCCTGATAGTAAAGATTTTCCTATACGATCTACAATTGTAAAAATTCTTTTTTACAACAAACATTTAAGTGCTAAAATGATAAAAGAAATTTATGAAAAACAAGAAAAAAATAGTGTTAATATAAGTACCATTTATCAAACAATCAATTTGCTTGAAGAAAAAAATCTAATAAAATCCATAAATTTAAAAAATGTTATTTATTATGAGCTTGAAAATGGTTTAAGACATGATCATTTAGTTTGTATAAAGTGTGGAAAAATAGTTGAATTTATTGATGATAGTTTTTCAAAACTAGAGCAAAATTTAGGTAAAATATATGAGTTTAACGTAGAAGGTAGAATATTAATTTTACAAGGAGTTTGCAAAAAATGTCAATTGTCATAAAATCAAATTTAAAAGACAGAGTTAGGCTTAAATCAGATCTTTTTACAAAGAAAAATGAGAACTTTATAAATCAAATCTTAGAAGATAAAGTTATGGATTTAAGATTTAATTTAGCTTGCAATTCACTTATAATAAAATTTAATTCCTTGGAAATTTCTTTGAATGATATACTTGATTTGCTCTATAAAAATTTTAAAATTTCGTCAAATTTGCTAGAAGATAAATTAGAAAATTCATTTAAAAATTGCAATGACTGTTTGGTTTGTAAAAAAACTCACTCTAAAAAGACTTGGAGAAGAAAAGTTTATGAAATAGTTGGTTTAAGTGTGGTTGCGGTAGTTGTTTTTGTAAAAGAACATATTTTAGCAACCCCTTTTTCAGCCATTTCAAATATTGCACTTGGAAGTCTTAGCGTAGTTGCAGCACTGCCACTTTTAAATGAGGCCAAAAACGATATTTTGAATAAAAAATTTAGCCTTGAAACTTTCATGGCATTTTCTTTACTTTTAGCTATTTTTGGTGGCGAGATAGCAGCTGCTTTTGAAGTTATTTATATATTAAGGGCTTCTAGATTATTTGAAGAATATACCGCGCAAAAATCTCGCATTGCAATTAAAAATTTGATAAAAATGGATGTTAAGCAAGTATATGTTTTAAATGGCGATATCGAAATACAAACGAATTTAGAAGATGTTAAAAAAGGCGATATCGTAGTTTGTGTGAATGGAGAAAAAATTTGTGTTGATGGTGAGGTTGTATACGGTGAGGGATATGTTGATGAAAGCATTATAAATGGCCATAGTCAAGCTATCTATAAAGAAATTGGAAGTAGTGTTTTTGCAAATACAGCCTTGAATGAGGGAAAAATTCACATAAAAGTAAGTGCTGTTGGAAACGAAACTTATATTTCGCGTGTAATCAATGATGTTGAGAAGCATTTAAGCCTAAAATCTACAAGTGAAATTGAGGCTGACAAGCTTGCTAAAAAAGTTTTAAAACTTGGCTCATTTATGACAGTTGCAACACTATTTTTAACAGGTTCTTTTACTAATGCTTTTAGTGTAATGATTATTATGAGTTGTCCGTGTGCTACTATTTTAGCAGCTAGCTCTGCTGTTAGTTCAGCTATTGCAAGTGCAGCAAAGAATGGAATTTTGATTAAAGGCGGTGAACATTTAGAAAAAATGAGTAAAACAAATATAGTTTGTTTTGATAAAACAGGTACATTAACTACAAATACTCCAATTGTATCAAGTTATGAAACAAAACTTGATGAGAATGAATTTTTTCAAATATTATCAAATTTAGAACATAAAAATACTCATCCGATTGCAAAAGCAGTGAGTAGATATTGTCAAAATTTAGGCTTTAAGCCAATTTCAAGCTCAAATAGTTGCAGCGTTGTTGGACTTGGGGTTAAGGGTGAGTTTAATAATAATAAGTATCTCCTTGGAAATAAAAAATTTATGGTCGATAACTCAATAAGACTCCCATATAATAGTAATTTTTTAAAGAACAATGAGCATGCCACTATTATATTTTTAGCTAAAAATTCTAAATTTGTTGGATGCTTGTCTATATCGCATGAGATAAGAGATGGAAGCAAAGAAGCTATATTAGAGCTTAAAAAAAGAGGCGTTAAAAAAATAGTCTTATTAACCGGAGATGATGAACTTGTGGCAAATGAATTTGCAAAAGAGTTTGAATTTGATGCTGTTTATCCAAATTTAATGCCTGATGAAAAAGCCAAGATAGTAAATTCTTTTTCAAAAAAAGGCGTTACTTTAATGATAGGAGATGGCGTAAATGATACTTTGGCTATGAGTAGAGCAGATATTAGTGTTTCTTTTGCAAGTGGTGGAAGCGAGGCTGCTATAGAAGTATCAAATATCGCTATAACAAATTCCGATCCAAAAGATATAATAAAGCTTTTTGATTTAAGCAATTTGGCTTTAAAAAAGGCAAATCAAAACTATAAAATAGGAACTTTAACAAATATATTAGGCTCTATTTTGGCGATGTTTGGCATTATTACGCCAGCAGCTGCAGGGCTTATACACTTAGCTCATACTGGGGCTATTTTATACAATTCAAGCAAAGTCAAAATTTGATAATGATTTTTAAGTGATTTTAAGTTTGGTTTAAAATAAAAAATATGATAATATTCTAAAAATAATAGGAGGAAGTAATTGAAAATAACATCTGAAATGATACTTAAAATTATGTCATACTGCTCTTTAATCCACCATATAAATGGTAGGTTAAGAGTTAGAATAAATCCTTCCATTAAGAAGGAGTTGGAAAATTTTAGTAAAGATGAGATTGCAAATTTTAGCGAGAGTTTTAAATCAAGCATTGAAAACTTTGCAGGCATTAAAAATATAAAACTAAATAAAACAGTTGCATCTTTAACAATAGAATATGATAAAGATATTATTCCAAAGAGTTTTTGGGATAATGTTTTAAATGGAAAAGATTTAGATATCGCAGCTAATAAATTTAATCAATTATTAAAGGATGCAGCGTGAAAAAAGAGTTAAATGATGCCATAATTCACGAAGAGCAAGGCATAAAAATGTATGAGGAGTTTGCTTTAAAATTTAATGAGCCTGTTTTTACTGAAATTTTAAATGTTAAAAAAACAGGAAGTGAGTTTTTAAAATCTGCAAATTTACAAAATGGTAAAAATAATGATTTTTTAAAAGAGATAAGCTTTGAAAATTTAAATAACATAAATGATAAAAATGATGCTATTTTTAAAGCATTATCTTATGAGATCGAAAGTGAAAATTTATATAACGAACTTGCATCAAATGAAAATAATGAAGCTTTAAAAGATCTTTATTTTAGAATTTGGGCAACCTCTACAAACGAGTATAAAAAGGCTTTGCAAAATTTATTAAATTTAGAAACTTTTGAAGATGGTGAACAAAATTTTAAAGAAGATAAGCATATAAATAAAGACACAAACGCCTTTAATTATGCAAGGGAATTTAGTGAGGCATTAGAAAAATTAAAGGATGGCAAAATGACTGCAAATGAAGCTTTAAATTTGCTTCAAAATCCAAATATATCATTTATTGGAGGAGCGTTCATAGGAGCTTTGGGCGGTGTTTTGCTAAATCAACTTTTAGATAAAAACAACAATAGTCATGAAGAATAACTTTTTAAAGGAGAGAAAAATGGCACTTCCATTTATAGCAGGTATTGCAGTAGGAGCAGGGTTAATAGTCGCTTATAACAATAAAAGTAAGATAAAAAATACTATCTTAGAAAAAGCTCAAAAAACAAAAGAATTTGCAAGCGATTTAAAAGATAAAGTTTGTGATAGCAAGTGTGATTGCGAGGAAGCAAAAGATAGCGTTATCAAAGATTGCGAGAAAGCAAAAGATGATGTTATAAAAGAGGGTGAAAAAGTAAAAGAAAGCGTTAAAAAAGCTGTAAATAAAACAAAAGATATTATCTCAAAAGAAGTAGATAATTTAAAAGAAAAAGTTCAAAACACTAAGACTTCAAATAAGTAAGCAAAGGAAGATAATTAATGTTTAAAACATCAACTAGTAGGCTTCCAGCCGATCATTTTATAAGTGGGGCACTTTTTGGCGGTATGACTGCAACTGCACTAGAGTTTTATAGCAACAAGCAGTCAAGCTCAAAAGATAAAGTTAAAAATATAAGCAAATTTGCTATTGAAGGTGGTATTGCCACATCATTATCAATAAGTGCATCAAATAATATTGTTCAAAAGCAGTATTTAAGTGCTGCTTTTGATATGGCACTAGGAATTGGACTTATTTTAGCAATTGAAAATATATTAAAAACGGAGAATGAAAAATGACAAATCCATATATAAAAGAAGCAAAAGTTGAAGTAAAAAATGAGTTTAAAGATGCTACTATAAACTCAGGCGAACAACCAGGCTTAAACGCAACTTCAAATCAACCAAACTCAGGAATTTTAGGAAATTTATTTCCAAATTTTAGTTCTGCAAATTTTTTGCAAGGTGCAGTGGTTGGAACAATAGCTGCTTATATTTTAACTAATGAAAATGCACAACAAGCCATTTTTAAATCAATTGTAAGAATGGGTAAACTTTTTGAAGCAGGAAAAGAAGAGCTTAAAGAGAGATTTGAGGATGCAAAAGCAGAAATTGAAGCAGGACAATAGTATAGAGTTTAAAATTTTTCATAAAAGCAAAAACCGAGTTAGGTTTTTACAGCCTGCACTAAGTTTAAATTCTGATATTAAAGCTTATGAAGATGCCATATTAAAACTTGATAATGTTACAAATGTAAGAGTTAATAAAGCTATAAAAAGCGTAACTGTAAATTTTGAGAATACAGATTTAAATAAGTTATTAGTTGGAATTTCAAAACTTGAAATTCCAGTTTTGGAAAATGAAAGTGATGATATAAGCAAAGCTGAGATTATAAAATCTTTAATTTCACTTGGGCTTATGCCTATTATTAGAAACAAAGATATAAACACTTTAATAAGTTTGTTTGCCTCATATCCACTTTTAAAAGATGGATTAAGTGAGCTTTTAAAAAGCGGTCTTACTTCAAAAGTTTTAGAGGCAATGGCAGTTGGAATTTCACTTTCAAGAAAAGATTTATTAGCTGCAAATAGTACAAATTTGATGTTAAATATCGGTGAGTATATTGAAGAGAGCACAACTCATAAAAGTGATGATTTAATTAAGGCGTTGGCAAAACCAGCTATTAAAGAAGCTTGGGTTGAGGTTAATAGCAATGGTAAAAAAACTCTTGTTAAGACAAAAACAGAAGATATTAAAGTTGGAGATATTGTAGTAGTTGGAAGTGGTGAGAGTATTGCAATAGATGGGTATGTATTGGAAGGAAATGCAAGCGTAAATGAAGCCTCTATGACAGGTGAAGCAGAAGCTATTGCCAAAAAACGTGGTGATAGAGTTATGAGTGGAACTGTTGTTGAAGATGGTAAAATTAAAATTTGGACTGAGCTTGCTGGAAAAGATACAAGCACTGAAAGAATTCGCCACTACATACAAAATTCACTAAATGAAAAATCTAATGTAGCTCAAAAAGCGACAAAACTAGCTGATAAGTTAGTGCCTATAACTTTAAGTTTGGCTGGATTATCATACTTTATAAATAGAAATATGACAAGTGTAGCTTCTGTTTTACAGGCTGATTATTCATGTGCTTTAAAGCTTGCTACTCCAGTAGCTTTTAAATCAAGCATAAGTAAAGCTGGAAATAACGGTATGCTTATAAAAGGCGCTAAATCATTAGAAGAGATAGCAAGTGCAGATACTTTTGTTTTTGATAAAACAGGAACCATTACAAGAGGAATTTTAGAAGTTATTGATATTATAAGCTTTGATAAAGACTGGAAAAAAGATGATATTTTAAATCTTGCAGCAAGTGCTGAAGAGCACTATTTTCATCCAATTGCAGAAGCTGTTGTAAGTGCGGCAGAGAAAAAAGGATTTAAGCATATGCATCATGGAGAAGTTGAGTTTATTGTAGCACATGGGCTTAAAACACATTTTCATGGCAAAGAAGTAGTTATTGGAAATAGACATTTTTTAGAAGATGATGAAAATATTTCATTTAAAGCTCACGATACAAAAATAAGAAATGAGCTAAAAGATGGAAATGCACTTTTATACATTGGCTATGATAAAAAGCTTCTAGGAATTATTGTTATGAAAGATGAAATTCGCTCAAACGCTAAAAAAACTATTGAAAAGTTAAAAAAACTTGGCGTTAAAGAAGTGATTATGCTAACAGGAGATATTGAAACAAAAGCAAAAGAAGTTGCAGATTTATTGGGTATTGATAAAGTATATGCAAATATGCTTCCAACTTCAAAAGCAGAAGTTATAGATACTCTTGTAAAAGAAGGTAAAAAAGTTGTATTTTGTGGTGATGGGATAAATGATGCACCATCTTTAACAAAAGCAAATGTTGGAATAAGCATGAAAAGAGGTGCTGATATAGCAAGGGCAGTTGCTGATATTAGTCTTTTAAAAGATGATATTTATGCAGTTGCTCAACTAAAAGAGTTAGCAAATGAAACTTTAAAACTAGTTGATAGAAATTTTAATGCCACAGTTTTGATAAACTCAGTGATACTTTTAGGTGCAACTTTAGGAAAATTAAGTCCTATTTCAACAGCGGTTTTACATAATGGAACAACGATAGGACTTCTTTTAAATTCAATGAAGGGTGTGAAAATTCAGTAATAAAACAGCTTTAGTATGATATAATGACATTTATTATCATTATAAGGGAATTAAATGCCATTTTTTATACTAAATGCAGTTTTATTTACTGCGACAACGGTGATGACTTATGATACAATCTCAAAAGCAAAAACAAAATTTGATAGAAAAAGAAGACGAGAGCTTGAAAAAAGCAAAAACAGAGATTAAAAAACCTTTTTTAGATGATATGAGCAAGAAAGAGCTTGCTAAAATTGGTCTTAGTGTTTCAATGGGGCTTACTGTGTTAAGTGCATTTTCATTAAGAAGTAGATTTTCTAAAAATTTACATGTTATTTCCGGAGCTTTAATGGTTGGATTTGCATTTTACCACAACTCGCTTTATGATAATAAAACTCCTGCAAAAAAAGATAAATAACCTATTTTGGCTATAATTTAGTTAATTTAACCGCATTTGTAGTTAAATTAAAGGAGACAAAATGACATTAATAGTTTATTTTAGTGCAACTGGAAATACTGCAAAATTAGCTAAAAAAATTAGTAAAATAACAAATGGTGAAATTTATGAAATAAAACCAAAAGTGCCTTACATAGACAAAGATCTGGATTGGTGGGATGACAAATGCAGGGCAAATACCGAAATGAGAGAAAATTTACGCCCTGAAATTTTGGGTGAAATTGACATTTCTAAATTCGATACTATTTTTTTTAGGATTTCCGATTTGGTGGTATAAAGCCCCAGTTATTATAAATTCTTTTTTAGAAAAATATGATTTTAATGATAAAATCATAATCCCATTTGTAACTTCTGGAAGCAGTTCGTATGGTGATACAAATTTAGCACTTTTAAACTCTTGCAAGGGCGGAGTTTTAAAAAATGGCGTTAGATTTGATGTAAATATCAGTCAAAACGAGCTTGAAAAATGGGTAAAAAAACTCACTTAATAAATAAAAAAATAAATTTATCAAAATCGCTTAAAATCTCTTGCAAAATTAATGTTTTTTTGATATAGTTGCGAAATTTTATTTTTAGGAGAATGTTTATGACTTATGATGAGTTAGAGCTTGAAGCTTATCTTTTAGAAATTTTGGAAGAATATAAAAACTTTGATAATATGGACGATGAGGAATTATACGAACTTATGAGCAATGTTGCAAGCTATATGGATGATGATTACGAGGAAGCTTATGAGTATGTAACGCAGTTTGGACCAATTGATAAAAAAAGAATTTTAGCTCTTGATTTGCCAAGATAAAAAAGCGATTTATTGAGTTTCTATCATAACAGCTGCGATGGCAAAACCTCCATCGTGGCTTATGCTAAGATTTGAGTCTTTTATTTTAAATTTTGTTTTTATCTCATCTTTAAATTTTATAAGTGGAGCGTTTTTATCACTTTTATAAATTTCAATATCTAAAAATGAAAATTCATTTCCAATCCCAACACCAAGAGCTTTTGAAACAGCTTCTTTTGCGGCAAAAAAACCTGCTAAGGTTTCATCACTTTTTACTAGGCTAATTTCTTTATCATTTAAAACTCTTTTTAAAAATTTTAATCCATATTTTTCTTTTAAATTTGAAATTCTTTTTATGCTTACTATATCAACTCCAAGCATTTTTTCCCTTTTGTAAATATGGTTTTATTATCTCTAAATTTAACTTGAAATTTACTAAATTTATATTTATCTGTATTGATAATAATTTTTTAAATCCTTAAAGATATGTTTAGAATTTTTACCACTTTTTGATAACAGTGATTAAATACTGGTGGCAGAGGGTACGCCCCACCTTGTAGATCAAGCGTATAAGTTACCTCGCCATCATGAAAATTTCTCATTTAAAAAATTCTAAAAAACTCCATAACTCCAAATAATGCTAAATTTTTAAAGTTTTTTAGCGTAATAAAAAGTTCTAAATGAGTTAAGTATTGCCAAAATTGTAACTCCAACATCAGCAAATATCGCCATCCAAATATTTGCAAATCCAAATATGGCAAGCACCATAACTAAAACTTTAATGCCAATTGCAAAGACTATATTTTGATAAGCGATATTTATCGTTTTTTTAGAAATTTTAATTGCAGTTTTTATTTTTGAAATGTTATTATCCATTAAGACTATATCGCTTGCCTCCATAGCCGCATCTGTTCCAAGCATAGAAATTCCAACATCCGCTCTTGCTAAAACCGGAGCATCATTTATCCCATCGCCTATATATGCAACTGTGCCGTTTTTTGAATTTTCATTTATAATTTTTTCTAAATTTGTAAGTTTATCGGCTGGAAGAAGCTCTGCATAAACTTCATCAATTTTAAGTTTTTCATTTATATTAAGTGCTACTTCAAGTCTATCACCGGTTAGCATAGCAGTTTTTATATTATTATCTTTAAGCCATTTTATAAGTTCAAACGAGTCATTTCTTAATTCATCTTCAAATGTCAAATATCCTACAAATTTTCCATCAACTGCGATAAATGAAGCAGTTTCTTTTAAGTTTGGAAGTTCAAATTCGCTTAAAAATTTTTTACTTCCTATTTTTATATTTTTACCAAAAATTGTAGCATTTATTCCATTTCCTGGAACTTCTTCAAGTTTTGTTATAGATGTTTCATCTATTTTTTTATTATAAGCTTTTACTATTGAAATGCCTATTGGATGCGTGCTGTATGCTTGCGCATAAGCTGCAAGTTTTAAAATTTCATCTTTTGATATAAAGCTTTCATTTACAATATTTTTTAAAGCAAATTCTCCCTTAGTTAAAGTTCCGGTTTTATCAAAAACAAAGCTTTTAACTTTTGCTAGAATTTGTAAATAATTACTTCCTTTAACTAAAATTCCTTTTTTACTAGCTCCGCCAATTCCTCCAAAAAAGCTAAGTGGCACAGAAACTACCAGTGCGCACGGGCAAGATACAACTAAAAATATTAAAGCCTTATAAACCCACTCTTTAAAATCTCCTGCAAATATAGGAACTATAAAAGCTATAAAAAAAGCTAAACCTACGACAATAGGCGTGTAAATTTTAGCAAATTTTGTGATAAATTTTTCATGGCTTGATTTTTTAGCGGTCGCATCTTCAACGAGTTCTAGAATTTTACTGACTGTTGAGGTTTGAAATTCACTTGTTACTTTAACTTCCAAAAGTCCATTTATATTTACACTTCCACTTAATATTTTAGTTCCTTTTTCAACTTCAAGAGGAAGTGATTCACCAGTTAGTGCCGATGTATCAAGAGTTGAGCTTCCAGTTATTATAACACCATCAAGTGGAACTTTTTCTCCAGGTTTTACTACGATGATATCATCTATTTTAACATCTTCTGGATTTACTTTTTTTACGCCATTTTCTGTTTTTAAATTTGCGTAATCTGGAGCAATACTCATAGCTTCTTTTATTGATTTTCTTGATCTATTTATTGAGTAATCTTCAAACGCAACACCGATCTTATAAAATAAAATAATAGCAACCGCTTCTATTTGTTCGCCTATTAAAAACGCTCCTATTGAGGCTATTGCCATTAAAAAATTCTCATCTAAAAATCCACCATTTTTTAAACTCTTATAGGCTTTTATAAAAATTTGAATACTTACTATCATGTAAGCAAACAATAAAAAAGCCGTTTTAAGCTCAGCATTAGAAACGATAATAGATAATACTACAAAGCCAATAGAGATTAAAATTTCTTTGATATCTTTTAATAATTCCTTATTCATTTTACACCTCTAAAACGGTGTCAGGCTCTAATTTTTTAATAATTTTTCTTATATTTTCAATGATTTCTTCACTTTTATTTTCATCAAAATCAATTTTCATAGTAGTGGTAAAGAAATTAACACTTACACTATTTACGCCATCAATTTTGGCAACATTTTCTTCTATTTTTGCCGCGCAATTTGCACAATCCAAATTTTTTAAATTAAATTTTTTCATTTTTTATCCTTTAATATTTACTCACTTATATGAGTTAAACCCTGTTTTAAAATATAACTAATATGCTCATCTAAAAGTGAGTAATAAACAACTTTTCCATCGCGTCTGTTTTTTACAAATTTGTTTTGTTTCAATACTCGAAGCTGATGAGAAATG
>QWBY01000097.1_pt1 | contig 70643 bp, 45 predicted proteins | sample 1972471 | NCBI WGS metagenome assembly QWBY01 (sample SAMN09866722, study PRJNA288562) | Human gut metagenome isolate term6_stool, whole genome shotgun sequencing...
GCTTCTTGCCAAGAGAAAAATATAGCGTAACGAACGCTTTGTCAGTCTGTTCGCTACGCAATTCTCTGATTTACTCTTTAGCTATCTGTTTATTTTAATTTTTTAATTTATGAACAAGTTTTTTATCGCAGCCGCTTCGGCATTGGCTCTCGCCAGCTGCTCAAGCGACGATTTCTTGGGAGAAATTCAGGGAAATGAGCAAAATGGAGCCACTTCAGCAATCAACTTCGGTGGCGACACGGGCAAAATCACACGCGCCACAACAAAGGGCAACGCAGCCGCAGAACTTCTCGAAAACAACTTTGTAGTTGTCGGTTTCAAAGGAAGCAAGACAAAAGAAGCAAACAACGAAACGTATGCATTCGACCACTACAACGTGAACTTCAAAAACGGTACAGCATTCTCTACCGAGTCAAACCGTGCTGGTTGGGAATATGTAAATCAAGACATGAAAGTAAAGGGCACCGAACCTGCCGCATCTCTCGCACAGGGCGGAGCATCGCAGCAGACCATCAAGTATTGGGACCACTCTTGCGCATCCTACGACTTCATCGCATTCTCAATGGGTAAAAAAGATGCGGCGTCAAAATACGCCACTCCGACACACGTTGACAAAGCCAATCTCGCCACTGCCGCCTACACTCTCTCCGGCAACGTAAACACTCTCAGCGAGTGCTACATTTCCGACATGAAGACCGTTACTGAGCCTAACTACAACAAGACTCCTGTATCAATGAGTTTCCGTCACCTTGCCAGCAAGGTACGTATGGCTCTCTTCGAGATTGTCCCTGGTTATGTGATCAGCGACGTGAAGTTCTACGACGCTACAAGCACCACAGCCACAGCCAACCCAGAAGGCACACTCATCGGAGAATTCAACAACTCCGGCACATTGACAGTATACTTCCCTAAAACAGGTACCGTCAACGCTGAAGATAAAGACTACAACAAGGCTCACGTAAGATTCACTAAATCAACAACTGCAGGTGAGGTTGGCGTATTGAATTTTAAAAAATTCGGCGCTGTCAACTACAACAACCAGGCCGAAGGCACGATTTCTGCAGGCACAACATACCTCAGCCAGAATGCAGCGACACCTTCTTACTGCGGCGCCGGCTATCAGAACGTGCTTCCGTCGGAAGGTAAGCCAAGCGCCATCACTCTGCGCATCGACTACAAGCTCACTTCTGTCGACGGTTCTAACGAGACAATCAACGTGAAGGGTGCCACTGCAACCGTTCCTGCCGAATACACTGAATGGAAGTCAGGTTACGCCTACACTTACATCTTCAAGATTTCTCAGGACACCAACGGTTCTACCGGCGGCTCAAGCACTGGTTTGACTGCCATTTCTTTCGACGCCGTTGTTGTTGACGATGAGGCAAACGGTCTCCAGGAAACAATCACCACTGTTTCTGACAACAGCTTCACTACATACGGCTACAAGGACGACAAGGTTACTACCAACGGCAACGAATATGTTAACGGCACCGATATCTATGCAACAGTATATGTTCCTGCTGCAGGCGAAACCGCTGCAAAAACCGTCGCTCCTCAGAAATTGTACACCGTAACTCTCGAAGACGGTGCCACTCAGACAATCAACGAAGCAAGTGTTGCCAACGCTCTCGAGAAAGGAACAAACGACACTGCTGCCAAGACTTGGACTGTCAAAGACTACGCGGGCAAGAAGATGGTTGTGACAGAAACAACAGGTGTTGCCTCTACTGTAACTTCTGTTCCAGCAGGTCCTGGCTACACTCTCAACGTAAATGCCCTCAAGTGGACAGGTGTTGCCACCGACCCGGCTACAACATACTACGCTGTTGAATACGACAATGGAACCAAAAAGTCATATAAGATTGTCAAAGTTGTCAACGTTGTCAAATAATAATTCTTTTTCCATGGCTCACGCCTTGGATTCTGACTAAAAACATTGTGTCTGAGGTGTGTTTTCACACGCCTCGGACACATTTATATGTCGGACGGGGGTTTCTCCCCCGCCCGTCTTTTAAAAAAAACAAGAAGACATGCAGAAACATCGCATCCTAATATTTCCTCTGTTGGGACTTTCCCTATTCTCCTGCTCGCAATCCGAGCCGGACGAACCAATAGTGCCCGAACCAGACAATACACAGACAAGCATCGCCTTCAGCAGCACTAACAACAACTGGCAGGATGCAAAAACAAAAGCAGCGGGCAACGGTCTCGAGACTATCTTCCAGACGTTCCGCACATGGGGATATAAAACCACAACAAACTCCCCGAACCCGTCATCGCCGCAAATTGTGATGGACGGATATAAAATGTCATACAATCAGGGCTCTGCCGGCAGCTCTACGACAAACACTGCCGACTGGGAATATGCTGGCATTGAAAATCCTATAAGTGCCACCCTGCAAACAATAAAATATTGGGACTACTCGGCAACGAGCTATCGCTTTTTCGCATATAGTCCCTTCAATCCAGATGTAAAGACTTCGGTCAGCTCGGGCGACAACGCTACCGCTACCTTGTCTTTTAATTTTGAATATTCTGAAGCAGCAACCGCTACTTCAACACCATACGCAAGCCGTCTTTGGCTTGCCTCCCCTTCGTCGACGTCGCCGGCATACGGGTCGTGCGTCACTCTGACTTTCGCGCCGATAATCGCAAAGGTGCGCTTCCGCTTCACCTATCCTGACGGAACGACCAACGTTGCGATAAGCAACATCAAGTTCCGCGACAGCCGTTTCGTCGACACCCCGGCAAATGCCGACACCCCTCTCCGCGGCACCATCGCCGCCGCCTATCCGCTCACCGGAATTCCGGTCGGCACATTTCCGACTCTCACGATGTCGAAGTCGGAAGCGGCTGATGCGTCCGGACTCCTGGTTCTCACCACTCCCTACGAGGAGGCTGGCGACCAGATACACATCCTCAAAGACCCTACTCTCTACAATAAATGGTACTACGTGCCGCCGCTCGCCAACATCCCCTACGAACAGGGAGCATACACCATAACCATCAACATTGGCGGAAAAACGGTGTCGGCTACAGTGCCGGCGCAATACATGCAGTGGAAGGCGGGCTGCCAATACACATACATTTTCAAATTGTCCGACACTGGCGACAGCATCTCTTTCAACGATTTGATGGTGGAGCAATGGCTTCCCGGTGCCGACATAAAAAACAACGGCTCAGGCACTGAAGACTGGTAAAAAGAATTGACTACAAGAATGAAACATATCTCAAAAATAACCGCTATCGCGCTTCTCGCAACGCTTTCTGCCTGCGAGGGTTCCGACATGCCCATACAGCAAGCCGACAACCACGGATACATCTCATTCTCGGCGCAACCGCAAAAAACAGCGACACGCGCCAACCCCTACGAGGCCTACGACCCTACGCGCCATCCCGCAACGATGGGCACGTTCGGATACTACGACATGCCGAAACGCTATGCGTCGGCTGCAAACACCATATTCAACAATGAAACTGCCACCTACAACGTGGCGACATACGGCTGGGACACTGCGACAAAGAAGCGCTGGACTGAATACACCAAGGCTTCGTCGTTCGACTTCTTCGCATATATGCCATATACAGGCGGCGCCACTCTTCTGCGCACCGCCAACAACACATATACCCTCTCGTTTCCGTTCGCCATGAGCGACGGCGGCAACCCTGTGCCGGTAATCTACGACACAAAGGCAGCGCCGATCATCTGCGCCGTCCCGAGCAGCAAAGGAGCCATCTCCGATAGCAACGGAGGCGGAACGGTCAGTCTGAAATTCGACCAGACACTCACCGGCTACAAGCTGCTCTTCATGCTCGGCACCAAGATGAACGCCATCCGCCACTTCCGCATCAAGAGCGTGACGCTTTCAGGCAGCTTCTCCACATCGTGCACAATATCGCGTTCCTACGTCTGGAATACAACATCAAAAAGTTGGTCTGCCTCTGCAATAACATGGAGCGACATCAAACGTCAGTCGTTTGTAGAGACACCATTCCCTATTGCCTACAAAGGCTACGGCTCCGCGGACTACGACGACAACACCCAAACCGTCATTGTCACATCTGCCGGCTACACGCAATGGGGTGCCGACATCTACACCATACCCGATGCCAAATTCCTGCCTGTCATCAACGTCAAATACGACGTGGAATTCATAGCGGAGGACGGTTCCACCATCGTCACCCGAAAGAACGTAACATCCGGAATAACCATCAACAAGGATAATTTCAGCAGCCTCACAACAGGCAAGACTGCGATGATAAACCCAATACGCATCCTCATACAGCCACGCTACCTGTATGTGCTTGCCGACGAGGATGCCTATACGGGTCAATTATTGATAGACTAACAATAGATAACGACAATAAAGTGTTTGGAAAATGAGAAAACATTCAACACATAGCATATCACGAGTTTTTTTCTCTCTGCTCATGCTCATGATTGCCGGAGTCAATCTGGCCATGGCTCAAGGATTAAGCAGCAACGACATTAAAGCCTCATGGGATTTCAAAAACGGCACGGTGGCTTATTCCATCGTTTCCGCCGACATCCCTGCCGGAAGCACATTCGCTTGGACAGTGGACTCCAAGAGCGTAACCGACGGCATTTCCGACAGCGGACAGACCATCACGCTGCCGCTGACCAACAAGACTCGGAGCGGCGATGTGACAATCACGTCTGCCGACAACACATCGCAGACCATCGCTTTCAGCATCGAGCCGAAAGCCTATGGCGTGGACTACGACGGCAACCATTTCTATGCCGACTCTTACCAGCTATATCCCGACGGCACCGAGGGCGACGGCTCTAAGGAAAAGCCCTACCTCATCAGCAACGACTTGGAATTGGCAAGACTGGCGCATGAAGTGAACAACGGCACCGAGCTACAAATGTTTTCTCAGAAATATTTCAAACTCACCAAGGACATCGACCTAAGCAAAGGTCTGTGGACTCCTATCGGTACAGCTCAAGGCATCGCGAAGGCTACCGACGGACATTTCTTCGCCGGAAAGTTTGACGGCGACGGACGCTCCATTAGCAACATGCTCATCAGCTGGACTTTCAGCGACCTAAAAGAAGCCTCGTGGGGTCTGTTCTCCCGACTCAACGGCAAGGGCAACAACGAGAATGAGTATGCGTCTGTCTCCAACCTTATCATCGACAATGCCAGAATAGAGAAGAAGGCGGCACACACGCCTCTCAACAACGCCAACTACACGGTAAAGATGGGCATTGTGGTTGCCGACATGACCCAGAACGCGGAACTCAGCAACATCATAATCCGCAACTCAAAAATCACCGACAACAACGAGAGTTTCTCGACAAAGACCAAATTCAGAATTGGAGGTATAGCCGGATATCTGAACAACTTTGTGAGTCTGAGAATATTCAACATCTCCGCAGACACGGAGATTGATATGTTCCGGAACGCTGCACTCAACGGTGTGGAAGGACAAGTGACAATTTCATGCGGTTTCGGTGCGGCAAGCAAACTTGCCAACCAAACAGGCTATGTCGTATGGCCGAGAAACATCTATGTGCACGGTGCCGGCTTGAAGACAAGCGCCAACACCACCCAATGCAAAAAAGCCAGCGTGATGGCGTTTATAGCCGCCGACAACTTTGCAAGCAAGGTGAAGGACACATGGTACTACACTCCTGCCAACAAGGCTGCCGACACCTACGCCTATAACCAATACGGCGTTGAAAAAGACATTTCGGCAACCGACGCAACCACAGGAGAGCCATTCGGAAAGACGTTTGCCGGGCTCAACAACCTGTACATCAACCAAAACAACCTCGACAAGAGGCCGTGGTTATATTCAAACTCTTCCAAACGGTTCTCTTTCAGCTCGATTGCCCTGAAGGCGGAGCGCGGCACAAGCGATGTGCTCACCGTGACAACAGAAGACGGAGAAACCACTTCCGATGTCTACAACTGGTATGCATCGACCGACAACACTGAGGGTGAAAAGGTAAACAGCACTGCCTGCAACCCGTTCACCCTGCCTCGACAAACCTACTCCCAGTATGTCTACGCCATGACCGTCGACGGCAGCCAGCGCACCAACACCGTACTCGTCGAGGCTATCGGCATCACTGCCGAACTCGACTACGACACCAAGCCCGGCACATACATCGTTAATGTGAAAAACGACACGAAAGAGAATTTCACAAACGACGAACTCGGGCTCGACATCACATACGAATGGCACGACAAAAGAACCTTGCTGTCGGAAACGTCCAACGAGTTTGTACGCCCGGAAACTGCCACCAACAAGAACCAATACAACTGTACGGTTACCGTAAAGAGCGGTGGCAACATCATTTTCCACAAAAACATCAAAGTGACTATCGTGGTGTACCTATGTCCTGAGGCGGTGAGCATCAACGGCACAACCTACGCACAGGGCGAAGACAACGACGACGAGGAGTGGGGCTACTCCCCGACACAGGCAATGAAGACGTGGAAAGGCGCCTACAGCAAACTCTCCAAGACGGGTACTTGGGATGAAAACATCATCGTGCTGATGGGAACAAGCCATACCGACGTGACCAACAATCAATACACGGGTTTCAACATCACCAGCAACAACAGAGGCAAAAGCATTCTGAAGTTTGACGATTGGGCTAAAGCAAAGGGAGAGTCCCCTCTTTTCCGCAACGCCACCATCACGGGCGACTGGGACGGCACCGACTACAAGGGCACTATCGAGATTTATGGTGCCGAAAAGGGTCTGCCGATCTGGGGCGACACCCGATTTGAATACATCACATTCAACAACGACCCTGTGACAAACAACGGCGGCGATTTCTACAAAATCATCTACTGCCAATACAACAGCCTGGAGATGGGCGAAGGCATACAGATGACCGGTTTCGGGCAGAACTCGCCTGACTACGGCACCATCGACGGCGCTGTGACCACTGCATTCCACATATTCGGCGGTTTCAACAACGACGGACGTTTCTTCCCGCTGAGCAACAAGAAGAGCATCTCCGATTTCGAGCAGTCGATGCCTCACGGCAAGGAGGGTTTCAAAATATCAATCAAATCCGGTTTCTACTCCGCAATCAGCGCGGGCGGACGTCAGACATCCTCCGAGAAAGACTACAATGGAGTGATGGGAACTCCAAACTTGCCGATAAAGTGCACAATCGAGATGGACATCGACCGCAAATGGAACGATGCCCACAACCCGGAAAGGGGAATCAAGGGAGAAACAAGCAAACGCAAGAGCGACTACGATGCCGGTATCATTCTCGCCGGAAGCCACGAGGGTGCCATGTATGCGGATGTCGACATAATAATCAGAAGCGGAAAGGTGGCGCGTGTCGTAAACGGTTCGCTGGGTGCGCAGCGCGACTTCATCCTCCCCTACAACGGCACAGACTACTACGTGCCAAACAACACCTATATGGGACGTGCAAACATCTTGCTCGACCCGGCGTCTTCAAAACACAACAACGACGAGTGGATCGACAACCGCGTGATTGTCACCGAGATGTATGGCGGCAGCACAGGTCGTGGACACACCGGCAACGTGATTGTCAACAACCCGTTCTATGGCTACAGCACAATAACCATCAACGGCGGCTTATTCGAGATTCTGCCTGCCGGCAACACTAAGAAAGACAACATCTTCTGCGGAATCTACGGTGCTGGCGCAGGCGGTATGAACGGCATCGGCGAAGGCGACGACAACGCCGACAGCCACACTCCCGATAAAAGCATCGCCTATTGGAATGAATCGGGCGACGTTATGCTCTACGGTCCGTATGCCGTTGCAAAAGACCGTCTGGTGACGTATCACTGCTACAACAACGATGATTTCGAGTCGTTCAAAGATGTCGACCCAACCAACACCAACACCAAGATTGTAATCAACGGTGGAGAGTTCGGCTCTACCACCGACCCTATCGACGGTATCTATGGCGGAGGAAGCGGTTTTATGAGCAAAGGCTTATGGTCGAGCACCGCCGCCACTCCAAACGTATGCGGAGGCAATGTCTACGGAAAGGTTGGCGCCACAGTGGCGTCGATCACCATCAACGGCGGTGAGTTTCATTGCACCAACGGCATTTTCGCCGGCGGACGTGGCACTAACTTTTTCTATTCGCAGAACCCCTACGGTGGCAATTCCGGCAACTACAAAGCCCTCGGCAAGACCTATGGCAACGTGGAGCTGAACATCAACGGCGGCATTTTCTACTGCCCGGTGTTCGGCGGCGGATACGGTGTGGCTGACGCCAAGGAGATGGGCACTTCCAACGTCGAGACGCTTTCCGACATGGCTCGCCTCTACGGACAGTCGAGCGTGAACATCATGGGCGGCACTTTCTACAAAAACATCTATGGCGGAGGCGATATGGCGATTGTAGAATTTGACGGCAACGCTACAAACGTCGTGATCGGCGACAGCGCCGACATCCGTGGCTCGGTGTTTGCCGGCGGCAACGGACGCCGTCTGCGCCCTGCCTCGCAAGCGTTTGCCGCCGGCGACGGCTTCACGCAGCATCCTGAGCTGGTGGGTCTGGTTGCCGGCAACGCCAACGTATCGTTCGCAGGCAGCACACAGCAGGCTCCTTTCATTTACGGCGACATCTTCGGCGGCGGCAATCTTGCGCAGGTTGCCAACGACACGTATGTCAACATTTATGCCGGAAACATCGCCGGAGAGGTGTTCGGAGGCGGAAACGGCGACATCACCGACGGCACGGTCACTTCAGCCGACGTGCTCGGCAACACCAACGTGACCCTGGCGCAGGACGAGGGCGGCACACAAAGCGTAGGCCACGGTCCGATTGACGACAGCTTCTCGATTAATGTGATATGGTTCAAGATGTGGGATCCGGTTGAAAACATATTCTACATCTGGGACCCCGACATCGACGACGCCGGCGACGAGCCTGCCACGGAGGACACTGTATACGAAAAATCAAAATTCTATGCCGACGGCAAGTTCCTGAATCCCCACAACATCTATGGTGGCGGCAATCTTGCCTGCAACGTGGGCACATACAAAGACGCCGACGGCAATGTGACAACAACCCCTGCCGACGGCACCGGCCTTGCCACCGTGATGATGCAGAAAGGCATGACGCCTTACGAACTGCTGATAACCGACGAATGGAAACAGTCGTACACCGACAACGAGAATCCTCACTTCAGTGTCTTCGGCGGCGGATACGGACGGCTGACGACCGTTGGCAGCACCGATGTAACCGTCAACGTTGACGGCGACTATGGCAAAAACGGCCCTGGCCACGACGGCAATATTGACCCAAACGCTCCTTCGCTCGACAATTCAATGGGAGCGCCCAACTTCACCGTATGGGCTGTGCTGGGCGGCGGATATGCCGGCACTGTGGCTGGCAACACCAAAGTCACTGTCGACGGAAAAACGTTTATCCGCCGTGTGTTTGGCGGCGGCTTCGGCGACATCGCGTCGACCGAGGACAACACCACAGGTCAGATTGGCGGCAACACGGAGGTATATATGCGCGGTGCCTTCACCCACGGCGACGTGTTTGGAGGAAGTGCCGGACTGGAGCCTAAGACAGCCTCTTCAACCCACTTCATAACCGTGGCGCGTGTCATCGGCACAACCATGGTGGAGGTTGCCGACGACGCCAACATCTACGGCAACGTGTACGGCGGCGGCGACAATGCCAATGTGGGCATTTTCCAAGAAGTGAAACCTTCCGACTACTACTCGCCCGACTTGCTGACAAGCGCTTCGACGCTCAACCAGACCGACGGCTCGTTTATCAGCTACAGTGCCGGTGGCTACCGGTCGTTTGTCAACATCCGCGGCGGCAACATTTTTGGAAACGTGTATGGCGGAGGAGTGGGCTGCAAAAAGGCTGAGGCAAACCAATACTACAACATCGGCCGCATCAACGGCAACACTCTTGTGCACATTGTCAACAGCAATCCGGGCGTTGACAGCGGCATCGACAATGTGGTGCCATGCGTTTGGGGCGACATCTACGGCGGTTGCGAATACGGAACGGTCGACGGCAACACGCTTGTGCACATCGAGGGCGGAATGCTGGGCAAGAACGTGTATGGCGGAGGATATGGCGACATTGACATCGACAGCGAGCTGACTGTCGACAAGGAGGTGCTCGGCAAGAAGGACATAGCCGACACCGGCACGTATGCCGACATCCTTGGCAACACAAAGGTGCAAATCGACGGAGGTTCATGGATATGGAACCGCAAAGCAGACAGCAACGGCAACATCACGACATGGCTTGACGCCGAGTCAGACAGCAGCCCCATCTGCAGCGACCATAACGAATTCCGAAAGATTGCCTATGCCATTGACAGGGCAACATCGTTAGACAACATCGGCAACCCTCTTGCACAGAATGCCATCGACCGTATCAGAAACAATGAGAACACTAAGAAATTCTTCGATCTGGACAGATTCACCTTCACCAACAGCTACAACATCTTTGGCGGAGGAAACAGGGCTTGCCATGTCGGCTCCGCCTCTGTTGCCAACACAGGCAAATCAGTGGTCATAATCAACCACTCCCCCCTCGACGACATAAAGGACTCAAAGGGGAAAACCATCAGTATGTTTGAAAACACCACTCTGCAGGGGCTCTGCTGGTTCCTGAACAGCATATACGTTTCCAACCCTTCATTCTCAGTGTTCGGCGCGGGGTATGGTGTCAACACTTCTGTCGGAAAGACCGAAGTCTATGCGCAGCCAGGAGCAAAATTTGACGACGACGGCTTATTAACAATCAACGGCATAAAATACCGCTATCTCTATCAAAACAAAGACTTTAAAACATATCTCGACCTTGAAGGTGACATCTACAACGACTATCTCAAGTTGTCGAAGGAAGACAAGAAACTCTATTTCGGAAGTTATGATGGCGGCGAGAGCGATCCAAACATATTCCGCCGTTACCACATCAGCCGTCTGTCTTGGAAAATCGGTGAGCCCGGACTCGTGCTGCTTCAGATTCATGGCGGCGGATATGCCGGATATGTAACGGGCGACACATACGTGGAAACCGACTGCCAACTTGGCTGCCACGACATCTTTGGCGCTGGTTTGGGAGCGCTGCCCTACGGCGACTTCTCCAGCGGCAGCGGCTACGACTTCGGTTCGGTGAAAGGCAAGTCGATGGTTTTCATCAAAGGAGGCGATGTCAACCATAGTGTCTATGGTGGAGGTTCCGGTGTGGAGTCTGTAAAAAAGAACGGCGGATTCATCGATTTCCCGGACATGGCGCATGTAGAGAAAACCGAAGTGCACATCTATGGCAAAATGTTCAAATACCGTAATGGCCTCGGACTGATTGAACGCACATTGATATTCGGCAGAGTCTACGGCGGCGGTGACTTGGCGAATGTAGGCAGCAAAAAAGCCGACGCTGCGGTGTTCACCCGCGACAACTATCTATCCCCGACAAACCGCACCACTCTCGTAAACATCCGTGGCGGATTCTTGATGTCGCAGGTGTTTGCAGGCGGCAGAGGACGTTCTGTCAGGGAGTGTGCCGACAGCAAGAGTCTCGGAGGCGTTTACGGCAACTCGTGCCTCATCATCGACCGCCCGGTGATGCACTACCCCTATTGGGACGACGCAACGAAAGAATATCTCTCTCCAAACGATGACGCCAACATGGTGCATCCCGTTGACATCGACAACTACCCCACTCTCATGGAACGCTTCTATGGCGGCTGCCAGAACGGCACAGTGTATGGCAACACCCTGCTGACAATCTACGACGGATGGTTTGGACAAAGCGCTCACGGAGGTGGTCTGGGAAGCGTCGAAACCATTACTGAGAATGGCAGCGAAAGCGTGGCGGTGACATCTGCCGACGTAACCGGCAACACCAACCTGCTGATTCTTGGAGGCAACGTGCAGGCACATGCATTATGGGATGTGCAGGCACGCACATGGAGCCCTGCCAGCATCGTAGACGGAACGATTTACTCTCCGCAGTACGACCCTAAAGCACGTAAGTTCAAAGTGGACCACAATATTTACGGTGGCGGAAACATAGCATCCGTTGTGGGCAACAACTCCTATCTCACCATGACAAAGGGACTCCTTTACAACAGCACAGAGATGGTGGCTGGACGTGACACCGGCAAGAATTTCTTTGAAAGCATTGAGTGGAAAGAAATCTACGAAAAAATCGGCACACCGCAATTCAGCGTGTTCGGCGGAGGATTCGGCGAAAATGCCATCGTGATGGGCGACACGTATGTGAACGTGGAAATGGAAGGACGAGGAAGCATCCTCGAAGGCATCGACATCGTGAAAGGCGAGGAATACAAGCACTTTTTCAACGGATACTCGGTGATGGACATCATCGGTGGCGGATATTCCGGCAAAGTGGTCGGCGACACGCACATCGTGGGCTCCGGTGGCGTATTCTGCCGTCGTGTGTTCGGAGGAGGCACCTACAGTTCCGTCAACTCAACCGACGTGGAGCTGAAGGCCATCGACTGCCACGACATTTTCGGAGGCGGATTTATGGGCGATGTGCTTAAGAGCACGACTGTGAGAATTGGCGACAACAAGCCGGCTACAAGTCCCCATACCTACAGCAATGCCGACATTTTCATTCATGGCAACGTGTATGGCGGCAACGACGTGTCGGGATATGTCAACGTGGGACTGAACAAGAATGGCTACTTCATGGACAACGGCGGCACAGGAACCACCATCAACATCTACGGCGGCCATCTGTTTGGCGACGTGTATGGCGCAGGCAACGGAAACTACCTGTATGCCACCGACCGAAACGGAAACAAGAATGTGACGGTCAACGAGTATTATCCCATCAATCCCAACGACCCCGACTCCGAGACGGTGCCGTTGGTCTACACCGTGCCTATGCGCGAGAACATGACACAGTCCAGAGCCACAAGCGACGCGGTGAAAATGGTGAACATCAACTCATGGCGTCCGCTGACCAACAAAGTGAGCATCAACATCCAGGGTGTGTCGACATCCGACACGGTACGCATCGACGGAAACGTGTATGGCGGCGGCAACTCAGCAACCGTGCATAAGCTGCTTGCCTACGGGGCGTCGGAAGATACCGACAAGTCTGCCGGCGACATCAGCGTCAACATCGGGAGCCACGTACGTATCGGCGGAGTGTTTATGGGATGCAACGGCGAGGAGCTGTTTGTGACGTCGGAGGACAACGACTTCATGAATATGTTCCAGAAGCTGAACGGCGACATCAACGACTACACTCAGGAGCTGGATTTAGCTGAGCCTATCGACTGGATCAACGACTCCGAAAACGCAAACATCAGCACAGTGTATCTCCCTACGGAAAAAAGCAAACGTCCGATTGTGTATCCGTACCTACTCGACCTCTACTTCCAACCGGTGGAGACCGACATACAAGGCTCGCTCAAATGGAACGGCAGCGAGACCGGAGAGGGGCTGACCGACTGCGTAATCGGCACGTTCTGCTGCGGCGGAAACCGCGGTAATATGAACGTTATGCCGAAGACAAGCGGAAAAATAGGAAATGTGCTTGAATACACATTCCCTGAGGGACTGACCATAACCGACAAGATTGTTGGCGGTTGCAACAACACCAACTACGACTACAAAGGCAAGGCCAAGCACAGGGGCGGATATCTGCTCGGCGATGCCGACTCTGAATATCCGTTCATCAAACTCAACATCCGCAACAAGTTTATGCCTAAAGAGAAAAACGACGCATACATCGGCGGAAATGTGTATGGCGGATGCTTCAAGAGCGGAACAATCGTTGGCGACGTCCTCATCAACCTGCAAAGCGACATGCTGGTTGGAAAGAACAAGGACAAACTGGAGAAGTCGAACGAACTGCTGGTCAAGGCTGCCGAATATTCCGCACTCAACGTTTACGGTGCCGGATACGGTATGGAAAGCTACATCTACGGAATCGCAAACGTGACAATCGGCGAATCGGTGAAATGCTCCGAGCCAAAAATGGACGGCAACAAGTTTCTGCCTTGCGGCGTGGTCGACCCCGACAGCAATCCGGAAGGTCTGGGCGTCTCTGCCAACTTCATCTACGGCGGAGGCCAGCAGGGCAACGTGGTGGGCTACTCGACTATCAAGATACTCAACGGCCACATATTCCGCGCCGTCACAGGCGGCTCGTATTCGGGCTATGTGTATGGCTCCACTCAGGTGATTGTGGGATATCCAACCTACTACTCGACCAACCGCCAAAACCATGTCCGAGGCAGATATGAGCTTAAACGCGCCGACCGGAAAAATCTTGGAGTTGAGAACGACAACGGAAAGGAAAAGACACCTGCCATCAAGCAGCACATATATCTGCTTAATGACGAGTGGATATCGCAGGGCGTCTACGAAGACATCGTGGCTATCGACAACGGCAACGGCATGCGCGACACGATTACCGACGCAAACCGCGCCCACTACTTCAAGAAGATAGTTTCCGCCGCGCCGTCGGTGGGCTGGGAAAACGTCAACATCACCATTGACGAGGCTGTCTATGGCGGCGGATATTCGGTGGCTCAAGGCTCGGTATTAGCCAACAACACAACCGTGCTGAAACTAACCGACAAATACAATCTCGACTATGCCATAATCGCCAACGGCAACGGCGATGATCTTAACTTGTTGCCCGGCGGCTCTACGGCTGGATTCTGCGGCAACACGCTTGTACTTGTCGGCGACAACAAGGACAGTGAACATATCACCATCTCCCACCAGGACATCAGACCGGTGCAACTGCCCGACGGCACCGACCTATACGGCTATTACTACAAGCACTATGCCAGCGACGACGATGCCGCTAACGGCATATACACATACCGTTACATCTCGCTGCAGGACAAATATTTCTTCAAATCGGGCGCAACGCCGCCGTCGGGACTTGAGGGAATCAGAGAAAATGAGTTCTACGAATACGACAGCGAGGGAGGCATCTTCGGCGACGGACACCTGTCGTATGCCCAGGGCTTCCGCAGCGCCGACCTGACAGGATATGGGTTTGCCGGACACACTATCGACAATCCGAAGATTCTGAACACATTCCAGCGGCTCGACATCATCCGTCTGGAGGACAATTGCTTCTCTCTGCTCGGCGCCCGCGACTATACGGTTAACGATGTCAACAAGACGCCCTACTCCATTGCCCGTGTCGGAGAAATCAAGATGGTGGCAAACGACATCCGATTTGACAGCAATGGAAATCTGGAAGCGAAGCCCGACAACAACACAGACTTCAGATACAGCACGAAAGCCCGCAATTACATGGGATTCTCAAACAATATCCTCTATGTAAGCGCAATCACGTCGAATGTGGATTTCAACAGCGGGATGTGGCGCAACCGCAACGGTCAGCTTGCCTCCGCCTCTACCGACAACTCTGCCTTTGCCGGTATGTCGTACCAGGGCGTCAAGCAGCACTACATCGACGACTATAACGCCAACAAGGACAAGGAAGACGCCGAGGATCCGTTCGGAGAGTTCCAGAAACGAAACGACGGAACGGCGATGAACATGATCGGCATCGCTTCGGGATACGCAATGAAGATTCAACTTTGTCATGAAACATACGACTCCGACCGTAAAAAAGTGGTGGAAAACAAACTGTACGGCCCAATCTACGGCGTTGTGGAAATGAACCTTATCAACGTACGCGAGGATGAGGGCGGAGGCTATGTGTATGCCGACAACAATCACAAGCGGCATGACGGCGACTCCCACGAGGAGGACTTCCTCGAGACCACCGGCAACTTTGTGTTCCCATACCACAAGGGCCGATACATCGTCGACGACTGTTTCCCGACAGGATACCATGCCATCACCGCGCCCGGATCGGACAAGACGGTCGACGACGTGAAGGTTCACTATTGGTATGCCACCGGATTCCATTATTACTACAATGTCAACATCTCCGGATACACGTTCAAGTCGTCGAAAGAGAATCCACTCGAATTCGACAGCGACAACAAGGACGGACTCACCGTTCTCGCCGGATTGAAGAGCACCCAGCCTATAAGCATCTTCAACTGGAAGATGCGCAGCGGCCATCCCGACGACAAGAGCCAATACTCAAGCGACCTGGAATATCGAAACTATCTCACAGGAACCGAGACCAACGAAACCGACAAGACATACTATTCCGACGCGGTTGCCGGAGGCTACAAACTATATGTCGGCGGCGCGGAGAGCAACAACTTCTCAGGCGCAACCTCCATCGACGATCCCGACAAGGCGTCGAAAGGCTTTGCCGCACTGCTGTCGATGAGAGAAAAGGGCGACGACGAAGCCACCCTTTTCAACAACTCGCTGCCTGCGGGGCTGAAGGAGGATGCCAAGATTTCGTTCCGTCTGGTGGACATGGTCGACAACACAAACTACGTTGAGCCCGACTACTTTGACAAGCACCTCGGCAGAAAGAGTATGGCAACACTCGTGCTGAAGGCGCCAGCCTACGAGGAATATGTCAGTGAGACCGACAACAAGCCGATATACACCAACACGGGTAAATTCTACAAGAAGACCGAAGCAGGCTACGAGCTGGTGGAATCGGGCAACCTCGACGCCGACAACACCTACTACCAGCCTCAGACCGAAGAGTTTGTAAAGATTGACAACCTCTTCACATACAACACCGTCAACAAAAAGTATGAAAAGGTTGAAAACATCTCCGATGTAATAATCGACGAGAGCAACCCGACGGTATACTACGTTCAGCGCGAATACACCTACACAATCTATCTGACAATCGAATATGTGCAGGGGCCAACCGTCAGCGGACAAATCACTATCGGAAACTGCGCGCTGCCGGGCGAGATGGTGCGCGTAACCAAAGACAACATCGTGGTCAGCGCAGACCAGTCGTTTGCGGTCAACGGCTACTACTGGCGCATCGGAAAGCGGCAAATGGGAGCCGACGGCAAGTGGGAGTTTAAAGACACCACGCCGTGGACTAAAGAAAATATCAGCAACAACGTGGCAACAGGCTACGACACTTTCAACCAAGCCGATGAAAATGGCAAAGGTCTGTTTGCGGGCTGTCACTACGACAAGACCGACGACCTTCTCGACGTCCCTGTTTATTACTATATGAACGGCTACGGCATTCAACTCGGTGTCTCGATAACGGGACTCAACGACATCCTGGAAGTGGGCATGCACGACGCCGACAAGTTTGTCGTGCACAACTACCACCGCATGGATCCCCACAAGGCTGGTATAAACCTGCATCTTGCCGAGGCGATAACCCGCGTCAATGAGGAAAGCCTTGACACTACGGAATCAGACCCGTTGCCGGAACCGCGAATCTACATTTCCGACAAGAGCGACCTCTCTGCATTTGTCGCTTTCGTCGACTCTATCGGAACTGACAGCAACGCTCCGCGCTATGGCGCAAAAGCTCAGTTCTTCCTGCAGAACGACATTGCTCTGGAAGCAACCGACAAGGGCGGATACTACATTTCCGACTTCGCGGGAATACTGTATGGCGACGGTCACGTGATCAGCGGCATCCCTTCGGGAAAATCTCTTTTCAACAACATCGAAAGCTCTGGCAATATCTATAACCTCGGACTTGCTTCCGGAAAAATATCCAACTTGACTGCCGACGGCAAAATCGGAAACTACCACTGCTGCTTCGAGTATGCGCCGGCATCGGGCAAAAGCGGATCGACGCCTGTGGTCTATCGCTGGGACGGCTCTCCCGACAAGGGCTACACCACGGAGGATTTCCGACTTGGACGGGTGGCATACGACCTCAACGAGTACTATCTACGCGCTCGCCACCGCGACGCGGCGACAACATCAAGCACTGAGGCTGACGCCGACAATGAGATTCTGAAATACGTGTCAGCCTACTATGCCAACGGCGACTATCAGTATGCGTGCCGCACGGATGCCATCACCGGCAACAACACCGGCATCACATATCTGCGTATCGGAAAGGGTGGCGACATCCCCAACTACGAACAGGTGGAGACCCGTCACGACAAGACGCACCCGCTCGACGCGCCGCGCGTAAAATACAACGCCGACGGCAGCATCCCGACACCTGTTGTCTACACGCCTCTGTTCAACGCCAACAACAGCGGCACTGAACTTATGAACGACTTCCTCTTCTGGGGACAGTCGCTTCAGCACAACCCCGACAACTACCCACGCGATATCGCTTCGCACCAGAACAGCTATATGAGCAACCGCGTGTACCGCACCGCCGCCTACTACGGCGACACGACGCTCGACGCGTTCCACTACAACGCCTACAACAATGGCTCAATCACTATGAGCACCTACGTGCACGATTCTGCTACCACGGCTGTCGACTTCACTTGCCTGCACGACCTTCCTGCAGCGACGGAAACAGTCGGTGGCATCTTCTACCCTCCTATGGACGACAACGCCAGCCGTTTCAACGACTTCGTTGTGAAAGAGGACGCAGGCATCACGCAGAATCTACTTGTCTACACCGCCGATAATGACGAGGCAACAGGCAACGAGGCTTACGACGTGGTGGAAAAGGCTCTCAACTACAACGAGACTACAAGAGAGGCTTTGATAAACGGACACCATATAACCAAAGGCATCGACGGCTACAGCACCACTCTGTTACACCTCGTGGAGCGCACTCCCGACAACGAGAACGGAGATGGAGAGACTTGCAACAACAACAATCTCTGCGTGCCCATCGCCTTCAACGTCAACGACCGCGCATGGTATGTGCGCCGGCCATTGCACTATGCCGAGGACAGCAAAGGCGCATGGGAAGGCATCTGCCTGCCGTTCACCGTCGACAAGGTCGCCGCATCGCTCAACGGCGAGATAACGCATTTCTACGGCTCGCCGTCGGACACGGAAACCGACAACCCAAGTCAGAACATCCACTCGCTACACCATGAATATTGGCTACGCGGACTGACGTCGATTGCCACCGAGGGAAATGTGCCGTCGGCAGTGTTCCAACGTCCTGGTGCAGCCTTGTTCTCCCCTACCGACGCTTCGGGCAATGCCTTGACAAATGGTGTTTCCTACACTTTCGCGAATACGTTCTTCGTCGACAACTACGCCGACAAACTCTACAACCAGTATGCCAACCCGTACTATGCGACGTCACACAATTACCCCGACTACCTGCGTCTTGCAGGCGAAGTGCCCTACATCGTGCGCTTCCCTGGTGCGCGCTACTATGAGTTCGACCTCTCAAGTGCGTTCTACAACGATATTTTCGAGGCTTGGGAAGACGCTCAGACCGTGACATTCAACGCCTACGGCGACAACCACACCGGCGACACGTCGTACGGCGCAATAACAATCCCAATCACAAAAGGCATGGCAACTATGGTAGGCGGAAAATACTCTCATCTCGGCACTTTCTCCGCCATCAATGTGAGCAACGGCAATGTGTATGGAATGAACGACAGTGGCACGGCTTTCGACGATGCTTCATCGCTGTCGACAGTGACGCCGTTCCGCACATATATGTCGCCGACGGCAACGAGGTCAAACGCCCGTTACGACTACACTTCGGTGATCAACATCGCCGAACAGAATGCCGACAACATTATGCCCGACATGGAAGAGAACGAGGATGACACACAGACAGAAGACCATATAACCGTCCGCGCAATCGGCAACCAGCGCGTGCGCATCGAGAGCACGATGGCAACAAGACTGAATGTGGTAACGGTAGCGGGTCAACTCTACCGCATCCTTGACGTGCAGCCCGGCATTGCCACATACAGCGACTTCCAGCCCGGGCTCTACATCTTCGGCACCACCAAAGTCATCGTCAGATAACCCCGTGCGCCCAGGAGATTGCACTGCTTATACGGCCTTGATGAATTGCGGCAACGCTGGCTGTTCCAACTGCCAGCGTATGTTCATCGGGAAATCGCCATATGAGTCAAGATAGTTGAGCATGCCCATACAGTAATACGGAGAAGTGTTGCCGAAACCGTCGCGCTTGTTCTCCCTTACAAACAGCATAAAGCGCCGTCCGTTGTTGTGGACATAACGGTCGCCTCTGTTCCCATGTGAATCCCGATTCTGGGACTGCCAATGGAATCTGTCGGCACTGATAAAGTAGTCGTCATACTGGGTCGTTGGCGAGAAATCTTTATCTGATTTGTTGAGCGTGACAAAAAACAACTCCGTATCGCAGTCCTCCACATATTGCAATCCTGCCACATGACCTTTCCTCTGCTTGTTTTCATCCTGCAGGCCAAATATAATGAATATCTCCTCACGGCTGTAGCAACCATGCAATTCAAGAGCTGATGGATAAGCTTCGCTGAGCACAGATGTCCGGAATTCAAGGTTTTCCATAATATAGTCGGTCAGCTCCCTTATTTCTTGAACGAACAACGGATAATTTCTTATCGTCTCAAGCGCCTCCTGCATATTTCCGAATCCAAGATTCTTGACAGGTTCTTGAAACAACGCATAATAAAGCATCGTGGCGAAACAGCGTTCTCTATCCGACATCTGCCAGCTGCAGCCGTCGTTCAAGAACCTACGGATAAATCGGATTTGGGAAGCAGAGTTAATATGCGTCAATCGCCCTATCCCCTTTTCAAACAATTTGGTCAAACGGTCTTCGTCATAAGTGCATTTTCCCGCCTCCTTTTTAATTTTTGTCCAGCAATTCTTATTATACAGCACTCGGACATCAAAGCTATTGTCCTTCAGAAACTCAGATATAGTCGGTGTGCCATCACACTTTCTCAACATATCAATCAATATGTTTTTACGAAACGTTGCCTTCTGAATATTTTGCAAGACGTATTCCCGAGCTTTGCGCTCCATAAAAATAGCACAGCCATGCGGTAAATCCGGGAAGTTTTCCTGAATCTGCTTTTTAACGTCAGCCTTTTTTTGAAGCGACAGAGCTCTGAATTTTTCAGAGAAATCATAACGCCTGTTCATTTGAGCGACAAAGTCGAACACCGTCAGACAGTCCTTGCTCTCACACAAGCGCAAGCCTCGTCCCAATTGCTGCAGAAACACCGTCAAACTATCGGTTGGACGCAGAAACAGCACAGTGTCGATTTCCGGGATATCAACACCCTCATTGAATATGTCGACCACAAACAGATAGTTGATTTCACCTTTTTGTATGGCATAATTGAGCCTTACCCGCTCTTCCGCACTTACATCCGATGTCAGGCATCCCGACCGCAGCCCATTTTCCGCGAATCGTTCCGCCATGAATTGTGCATGCCTCTTGTCGGAGCAGAAACACAATGCCCGGCAATTATGTTCGTCGGGCAGATACCGTCCCAGTGTCTTAACTATCAAGTTTACACGCTCCCCGTCACAAAGTTTGTCACTAAGCTTATCGACAATCAGCTTGTCGCCACGCATCAATCCATCTTCTCTCAAATCTACAGTGTCCGAAATACAGAAATATTGGAACGGTGTCAGCAAACCCTCGTCAAGAGCCTGTGGCAAACGGATTTCAGCACTTATCCTGCCTCCGAAATCAGGCAACAAACTTTGACCGTCCATTCTCTCCGGTGTAGCCGTAAGTCCGAGAAGAATTTTCGGTTTAAAGAACGAGATAATATTCTTATAACTGTCGGCCGCGGCATGATGCACCTCGTCAATAACTATATAGTCATAATAATCGGCGCCTAATTCTTTGAACGTGTCGTCCATCCGGTTATTCAGCATTGTTATCGAAATAAACAAATGATCCAGACCTGCGACGGGTTTAGACTCCCCATCCCATCGTTCTCCGAAGTTCTGGTCACACATCACGCTCCGGAATGTACGTTCCGACTGTTTCAAAATCTCTTTACGATGAGCCACAAACAACAATCGGCTTCTATTGCGGTTGTGTTCGTGGAAACGCTTATAGTCGAATGCCGCAACTACAGTCTTTCCTGTTCCCGTAGCCGCAACAACCAGATTGCGCCAAATATCGTTCTCCTCACGTTCCACCTGCAGTCGGTCAAGTATTTGTTTCTGATGCGGAAGCACTTGATAACGATTAAACATCTCAAACTGCTTTTGCGGATCTTTGGCATCACGTTGTCTCTTCAACTCTCTGTTGAATTTCTCAATCCCTCCAATTCCGAAATCCTCAAAATTTTCACTGTTCCAATACATATCAAATGTGGCAAGAGCAGATTTGATGATATGCGGATTTTCTACATTCGTCACCCTTAGATTCCACTCCAAGCCATCTGTCTGAGCCGACTTGGAGAGATTTGATGACCCTATATAAGCCGTGCTCAAGCCTGAATTTCTGACAAAAATATAAGCCTTGGCATGCAACCGCTCTATCTCGGTGTTATAGGAAATCCTTATCTCCGTATTTGGCAATGACGCCAGTTGCTCCACCGCCTTTGCCTCTGTTATCCCACAATAAGTAGTCGTTATTATCTGCAGTCTATGTCCATCAACCTCACAAAACCGCCTTAAATCTTCAAGCAGCATCCTTATACCCGACAATCTAAGAAACGACACAATAATGCATATTCTGTCGGCGGATGCAATGTCTCTGACAATCTCATGCCCAAGTTGCACAGCCGATTGCCCTCCAGTGAAAAGATTGCTGACACGGAAACCCGTGCGCGGCCGAAGCGCCTCCCTCTTGACAGCTTTACGCTCTGCCGCTTCCCGCCTGTCCATGACTTCTGTAAGAAGATTGGTCTCGACAATCGCAGATTTGTCGCCAGCAAAGATTTCCGTATCAAGGATTGCATTAACCAAATCTTTTTTATCCTCCAACGACTTTTCGCTGTCATCCAATTTTCTTCTGACTGCCTCCGCAAGATATTCTGCAAGCATCCTTGACGATTCCGCAGCATCCATCGCATCTTTGCTGCAAATCAGTCCATTCTCTTCACTAACTTTTATGTCGGCAGCCAATTTGCTGTCTATCAAATTTTCATATATCCCTTTTTCAAGCTTCATAGCATTATATTTAATCCATTCACAATCAACTTTTTTCTTCAAGAACCTCATTCCACCACCGACGTTCGCTCGCCGTCGGCAAAGCGGGTGACGAGACTGTCGCCGGCACGGAGCGACGAGGCAGAGGTGACCACATGTCCGTCGCGAAGCGTCAGCGAATAGCCACGGCGCAACACGCGTTCGGGCGACAGCAGCTCGACCTGCTTCTCAAGCCCCGTCACGCGCTGCCGCTCGTTAGCCACACACTGCCGTGCCGCCATTGCCACCCGTTGTGAGGCAAACGCCAAATCCTTGCCCGCGCCGTCGATGCGCCGTGCCGCCACAACAGGTATCGCCGCGGCAATCTGCTGCAGACGTGCGCGGTGGCGCACCACGATGTTGTCGGCCATCAACGGAATGCCGCTTGTGAAATATGCCAGCTGCTGACGCGCGCCCGAAAGCATCTGCGTGGCAGAGTCGACCACCATATCTGTGAGTGCGTTGACATGGTCGAGAGCCGACTGCGCGCGGTCGAGCAGCCATTCTGCGGCAGCCGTGGGCGTCTTCACCCTCACCGACGCCACCGAGTCGACCACCGTATTGTCGCGGTCGTGCCCGATGCCGCATATCACCGGCAACGGAAACTGCGCTACGTTGGCAGCAAGGTCATAGTTGTCGAACGAATTCAAATCGCTCGTCGAGCCGCCACCACGGATTATCACCACACAGTCGAAAAGATCGGCATAGTCGTTGATGCGCTCCAAAGCGGCGATGACCGACGTCACCGTGCTCTGCCCCTGCATCACCGCTGGGAAAAGACACGTGTAGAACTTGATGCCCGACGGGTTGTTGTGAAGCTGATTCATAAAATCGCCATATCCGGCAGCGCCAGCGGCAGAAATCACAGCGACACGCTGAGCGACGTCGGCCCACGGCAACTGCTTGTTCATATCGATTATGCCCTCGCTCCTCAGCCGGTTGAGTATCTCCAGTCGCTGACGGGCCATGTCGCCGAGCGTATAAGTGGGATTGATGCCGGTTATCACCACCGACAGCCCGTACTGCTCATGAAAATTGGCACTGACCTCAACCATCACATTCATTCCCGACGCAAACGACTGCCCCGTGGCTCTCTCAAACTCACAACGCAGACGGGCATACACACTCGCCCAGACAATGCCACGCATACGGGCAAGCGTCTGCCCCGTCTGTGCATCCTTCTGCACCAACTCAAGATAGCAGTGACCGCCGCTCTGACGCACGTCGCTTGTCTCTGCCACAACCCAGCACCGCTGCACCGACGCATCGTGCAGCAAGCCGCCGATGCGCCGATTGAACTCCACCAATGATATCGCAGTTTCTCCCATATCCTTATTTTTCACCATAAGACAGTGCAAATCGAGCGCAAAGCATCCATACTTGATTGGGCCTGCTCTGCCGAGATGCATATGCAAACATACTTAAAATTTGCCGCATTGCAAAACTCCGCAACCACAACGTTCCGCAACCACCGCTGACAGACAACGACTTGCATATATTGTGAAAAATAACCGCAAAAAAACATCCCAAAAAATTTGGCAGACTGAAATATCTGATATATCTTTGCACTCGCAAAAGCGAACCACTGGAGAGGTGGGTGAGTGGCTGAAACCAACAGTTTGCTAAACTGTCGTAGGGGTTATTCTCTACCACGAGTTCGAATCTCGTCCTCTCCGCGGAAGAAATACAGAAAATCGTCCGACTAAAGCCGGACGGATTTTCGGAGAGATGGCAGAGTGGTCGATTGCGGCGGTCTTGAAAACCGTTGAGGGTCAAACCTCCGGGGGTTCGAATCCCTCTCTCTCCGCTGAAACAAAAACGAAGGACTTCACAAAAGCCTTCAAAAACAGCATTAAAGCACCGTATATCAATAGATTACGGTGTTTTTTCTATATAGACACCCCAACAAGGTGAAGGCTTGTATGTAGGGTCTTTCCTTTCAAGCACAAAGGTAATTCCGGTTTTTACAAGTTAAGGATAAACCGTTTGACGGCACCGGGGAGAAATCTCCACACTCACAAGGTAGTATTTCTCCCCATGTCCTTGCCCTCATGGTAAGAGCCGTGTCATTGGACGCGCCTCTTGAAACAAAGATTATATGCTCCAGCATAACACCATTAAAATTTGGCTTATGAATACAGAAAACGCTTACATTCCGGTCGAACCGACAAGAGGACGAGGAGGAATCCCTTTATAAATCTCCATTCCAAAATCGCCTATCGGTCAATTTCATGATATAATTGCATTTTCTTTTTCAGGTATTCATCTTTGCCGATAAAATTTTGAGAGCCTATAGCTCCTCCGGCATATTCAAACACTACGAAAGGTGAGTAAACAATAGAGGCTTCAGATTCATTGATTTTCTTTTGTTCATCAGAGGAGAGCGGTATATGATATATCTGATAGTAATACTTTCCCATACCGATGCGACGGAATCCGATACAAAAAGGAGCGTCAGGAATAGCCTGCAAGGAAATAGAAATACAGCCTATTTCATCCAACTCTTTCTTCAGCCATATTAACGAATTTCTGTCGAGACCACTTTGGATCAGTAATGAATCTATCTTTTCCTCGCTCGGATCCCAATTGGATTTCATCTCACCACTGCTGTTTGAGAAATGGAAGATAGAAACATCGCCATGCTCAAATTCAATATCTACGGAACATCCGGGAGTCATTTTATTGTAAAGATTACGATATATCTGCTCCATGCGTCTGCCATATTCTGTATAATGACTTTCCATAATATCGGCATCACATCTGTTGAACGGATTGAGAAATATGAACGAAATCAAAATAATATTTACACCATTCAACCCCAACAATATTTTCTTATGTTTGCTATTGCTCCTTAGCGAACAGACAAATGATATGCAGGCAACAATAAATGCAGGAATGAATAACCAAAAGAACATGGCAATCACCCATACGAATATCAAATCGCTTACAATGAGTCCTAAAAGACACACGGAAAGGAACAATACACAAATGTATTGTATTGTTATCCATAATGGTTTATCGGCCAGTTTCATAGTTCAAAAAATATAAGATTGCGAATGAATAGATATAGAGTGTAACTACGAAAATCCACATGCCGATTTTCCATCTAAGTCTTGTTTTATCGGGTAAATTCCCGAAACGGATATAATATCGTTCACTCCGTTTTCCAAAGTCCATGAACCACCCGCATATAAAATAAACTGCAAGTGTAATCCACGCCAACGTACAATTATGCCAATGTAATATGATTGAAAAGCATAATGCCATCACAATGCCACCATCCAAAAGCCTGATATCATAAACGCTGGGAAGGGTGTCTTTCTTGTTGTTTCTACCCAGAGCCATCAATGCGTATGCACGTATCTGAACAATGTTGTTGAAAATGTATGCAAATACATTTCTTATTCGAATGGTTACTTGTTCACGGTTGCACCAACGGCGGATATATGTGTAGCTATCGCTAAACATTCCGCTCTGAAAAATACATCTATGTTTATTCTTGCGGGCTTCTTTGATAATTGCCAAAGCATCTTCCTCTTTGCCATTATGAATAAGAGTCATAAGATATAGCAGTCGGTCGGGGTCATAATCCATTTTTGACTCGTCAGGGAAAAATGAGTCTGCATTAGGATTGGCAATTATGAATTTTGATATTGCATCCGTTGCATTTTTGAACATTCCATCAATTATATCAGTGAGTTCCTCCTTGTCTGTAACTTTCGTTATCCCGTCTGAAGTTAGGATTTGCCCTGATAGAGAGTAAGCTCCTGTTCCACGCAAGCTCAAAGGTTCTTTCTTGTTATCCGAGGCATCCCATATATTCCACCACAAATCATCGGCATACATAGGCTTGACAGTAAGCCGGGCTTCATCGGAAAGAAAATAAAGACAGAAAAAATAGTCGCCCTCAACCTTGAAGTTGATATAAGAGCTTTGGCGAAAACCATATTTACGGCTCACGCTACGTCTGGCATCGGCTATCATTTTCTGGTATTCTTTGTCGGTCATCTCACTATCAATCCAGTTCTTATCCACAAAATTAATACAATTTTCGCTAAAGCCGTTACGTTACCATACGTAAAGTGTTTGAACTGAGTGGAAAACATGAAATCTTATCCCTCTTTTATGTGATTCTGCGGTTTCAGCCTCATTTCCCTGCTTTTCCTTCTGTTTTGGCTACTATCTTATGTAGTTTGTGTCTCTTACATTGTACGAATATCATTATCAAGTTCTTTTCTCCATACTATAATTCCTATAGTCAGAAAAATAATCGTGAAAAGTAAAGCGGCTTGAGCATAACCAATAGGCAAGTAATCATCTTCAAAAAAGAGATAATCTGTTTTTGAAGAATAATACAGCTTAGGTATTTCTCCTGCCTTTATTTTGTCCAATATCCGATCTCCTGTATGTAATGTATATTGTTTAGAGTTGTATGTTATATAAATTTGATTTGAACTTTTATAGTGCCTCTTTTCCAAATATCCATTATATGTATAGTCAGTAATAGGATTTTGAGTTTGTTCTATATATCTGCCATATAAATTGAACAGATATAGAACAAGAGATATTTCGATTATGAAAGGTTTGCCCGTGACCTTTTTATGTGCGATTACTGGTTTGATGACGGGTTTGTATTCCGGGTGGCTTAAACGACTATTCGGGCTGGGTTAAAACCCTGCCCGAATAAACAGAGCAACGATGAAACGGAAAAGCATTTATAAAATCATCCTGCGGGTGTTATTGTTCTGCCTTGTGTGGCGGCTCGCCTGCACAGCCGGAGCAATCACGGCGGTAACGGCATATCTTGTATTTCGTGCCGCCTGTTTCCTGCTCCGGGTCTGCCAGTCGGAGTTTTATGCGTTGTGCGTGGCTCTGCTTTTCCTGCTGTTGCTTTCCCTATTGAGTATATAACGAATAAAAACAGAATATCATGCAATCATTGAATAGAAACGGGGTGAGCATCACCCAAGCACCGGGAGAGGAAAAGTTTGTAAAATACCGTCTGGTCGCATTCACGGGACGGACATTTTACCAGTACGACTACCGCCACACGGACGGGGAACTGTTTTCCACAGTGGCTAAAACGCTGACAGAGTGCCGCCACAGGCGGGATAAATGGATAGAAAAGAAAGAATAGGGTAATAACAGATAAAATTTAAGGGTATGAAAACGACAGAAGTAAACAAGAACCTAATCGGCAGACGTTGCGAGTGCATTTTTACGGGCTTAATGGTAACGGGCGTTATCGAGGGCACAGAAGAAAACGAACACACCATAGTGGTAAAAGTCCGTTTCGACCACCCGCACCAGTGGGGCGATGATTTGTACACGGAAGATTGGGCATGGGGCGCAAGACGGACGAGTTCGGCACGTTGCACCACCTGCAACTGTTGGAGGACAAACCGGATTTTCAGATAATGACGGTAGTTTTCGGCGAGCCAATCAGCGAAATAGACCGCAGTGTTTTTGAAGATGTGGACACGTGGGGTGTCTGTTCCCTGCAAGGCTGGGTAAACAGCTACGAGAGCGTTCGGTTTGTAGCCATAGACGACCATACGGCAATCATCACGGGCGAATATAACATGGAACAGGTAAAAGTGTGGTTAGAGAAATACACGTCCATAAAGAGCCTTAAAAGCAGTTGATAGAGAACGGCGGCTGTTTGCCGCCGTTACTTTCTTCCGTGAGCCTGCCAGCGGGTGAAGAAAGTAACAAAGAAGCCTTTAAATAATTACCTAATTAAAAAATTGAATACATTATCATTTGTACAGCATTCTTGTTTTAAAATAGATTTCCAATAATTGAAACCATATATTTCTCTATTTTTATTTTCTGCTTGGATAATTATATTTTTCAAATCTTCTGTAGGTATAACATCCCTACTCATTGTTAATATATTCTGTAACTCTGAAATTATATTATAACTATTAATAGCAAATCGTCTGCATAGTTCTAAATCCTGATAGTGATTTTCTATTCTTCTGTACAGATTAATATCTATTCCAAATCTATTTTCTATAAAGAAGTTAGCGTGAATAGTCGAACTTTCAATATTTAGTGTAACAAATAAATATTGAATATCGGGTAAATCATCTAAATATAAGTTTAGATATCTACGGTTATTGCCAATTCTCCAATTAGACGATTTCTTACTATTGCATTCAGAGCAACAAGGCATTAAATTTTTCGGATGATCTGATAATTCAGGAAATTCTGTCTTAGGAATAAGGTGATCAAAAGTATTCACATTATTGATAGTACAAAATGGGCAAACTGGCTGTCTTTTTCCCGTTTCACTTGTTGTTAAAATGTTATTTAATTTTTGAAATGGTTTGCTATCATAATTATATAGTGATAATAAATCCTGTTTTTCTTGCACATTAAGATTTTTGGGCAATAATATGGCTAAATTATCTCTTTCAAATTCAGTATCGTGATTTTCAAATTGTTCTTTTACAGTTCCATTTAAAGCCATTACCCTATCTTTATATGTCGGGTCTGTTCGTCTAGAATGCTTGCTGTTTACGACTTCTGTATGAAAATCAAAAGAATTATTAGTATATACTTTAATTTTTTTCATTTGGAGTTTCTATAAGATTCTTAATATATATTGTAATGTTAAGATTTAATGGAATATCCTTACTTTCCAATAACTCTATAATATCTTCATAGGTATATCCAATATCAATTAATTCCTGAATCTTATTTTTATAATATTTCTCAACTTCTTTATTTCCAAAAATTTCTTCTGTTAATGTCGTTAGATTTTCTCCGAATGATTCTAACCCTATTTTTTTAACCGATGGATAATTAGCATTTCTTTCCATTATATACACACTACGAGATAACAATTCTCTAATAATTAATGGTGAATGTGTTGATATAATGCAATACGATTGATATTCATTAAGAAGCTCATTTATTGCCGTCATTAATGTTGTAATAGCATTAGGATGAAGATGAGTTTCAGGTTCATCGAAAAGAAGTAATGAATCATAACGTATATTAGATACAACATCACATAAGATATACATTAATGTGTTTTGACCAGAGCTAATTCTATTGCAAATTGATGCAATATTTCCAAATTGGAATACAAGTTTATCAGCTTCATCTGATATAAACAAATTATCAATAACATCTTTGTGTAATATTTTTGACAAAATCTTTTTTAAAGATATAGTACGTTCTTTCTTCTGAATGTCCTTACAAGATTTATGTAAGCGTTGCTTTAAAGCCAATGGGGATAAAGTTTCTCTTTCTCCCTTAACAAGTTTTGATAATCCACAATAAACATAATTGAATGACGCTGTTGATTTTGGAATTGTAAAGCTATCATAATAACTATTTGATATAGCTATTATTTTACTAAAAATAGGAATATGCGGAGAAAATAGACTTGATTTTTTATTCGCTATATCTAACGGTAATGTCGTTATAAATTGTGTTTTGCCTACTCCATTTTCACCAATAAGCGCATAAATTCTATTAGGCAGTATCTCATCTTTATCAAATTTGAAATCAAAAGTTACGCTGTCGGTAGTGTATTTGGGGGTAAATTTATATGAAAATTGATATCGTGATTGTATATTTTGTCCTGCGATAATATATTTTTCTTGTCTCAAAATTTGCTCGGCTACATTTTCTCGTATTAAGCTACTAAATTGTCTGTGTTGAGAGAAATTATCTTCAATTTCTGAATACATAGCGGCATCCTGTAATGCCCATAAAATACTCTTATATTCTTTAGGAAAGATATTCTTAATACTATCGTAGTATTGTTTTGTTTGACCTAAAGAACAACAATCGGTTAATATTGTAAATTTATCCGGGATATAATTTTGAGTTCTATAACCACTCTTATCGACCTCTGCATAACTACACTCTGTTTTATGAATTATTTTTACAGGTCCAATATGCTTGGGATTATCCAAATTTTCATAATAAAACAAGTCAAATGATGATTTTACTCCAAAATCGTCCCATTGATCAGCTACAAGTATAAATGCTGGATATTGAGTAGGCTTTTTATGAGAAGATATTTTATTTGTATATCCGGTTGGATTTTTATCAACAAAAAAAGGTATGGTATTTATGGGAAAATCAACCGAAAGTTTAGCACCAGCAATAGGTGTTACTAGATATTTAGGCAAACCATTTTCCGTATAGCTAAAAATAGCTAACTCATAATTCTCATTGTTTAGATGTTCGTTAATTACATCAACTATAGTTGTTAATTCTGATTCTGTTTTATAGAAAGTTGGATCTACTACTTTTTCTATAAAAGTTTGAAATATATCATCGTTTTCAAGTAACGATAGTTTGTCTATAAATAAAGTATCTAAATCCCAATCATCATTGTTTATTATATGTTGAATTATATCTCCTTTTAAATCTTTAAAACGAGAATCTGTAGATGGTAAACTGTGTAATTCCCATATTGAATTAAGAAACTCAATTATTTTTTGACTTTCAAATAGATTATCAAATACACCTAGTGACACTATTGCCCGAAATATTTTCAGCTTACTCTCTTTTGATAAAAAATTCATAACCAAAATATTTAAATCATTGCAAAATTACATATAAATAAACACCCAGCAATATATTTGCTGGGTGTTTATTAACATATTAGTTCTAAAAGATTTATTCATCCTCATTACTATCGTTGTTGAACGATAGCGAAAGTTGTTGCATTTGCCCGAAACTGTCGATGATATAGATGTCAATCGTCTGCTGGTCGGTTGATGCCGATGTGTAGTAGAGCCGGAATGTTTCTTTCTCCAGCGGGTAAAGGTCATTGGTAGGAACACCGTACCGTTATCCATTTCCAGTTTTCCTTTGCCGTCAGTCTGGAAATAGCGTATCTGGTAGGTCGTAGCTGGTAGTCGCCGCCACGCACCAGTTGGCAGCGTATTTAGGCTGTTTCACCCACTTTCAGTTTCTTGGGTACAGGCCGCGTTTTCACCGTGAACGGGTAAGCCTGCTGAATGTCCAAGCTGTCATTACAGGCGGTGACAAGCACGAGGGCGGCCACGATGTAGCAGCCCATGATGATTTTATACATTACATTCTTCATATACATTATTACATAGCGGTCAGTTGATAATGAATTTCAGTCCCACAGATACCTGCGAGTGGAACTTGCCTATGTCCGAGCCGAACAACGCCCGTTCCCTTGCGTTCAGCAGCAGAGCCACCCGGTCGGTCAGGTAGGCTTCCAGTTCCAGCGTGAGCGCACCGCCGTAAATGAAGCAGTCCTTGTCCAGCAGCGTAGCACCGTCCGGCAGCAGCTTGTCGCCCCGGTTGCTGGTTTCATACCCGGCGAGAGCCGACAGCCCCAGCGAGAGGAAAAAGGTATTTCTCAGAGAGAAACTAATACCTAAATATCAAACTGGAAAAGACATATTACCAATAGATTGGCGACCTCATTCTGAATTAGATTCTAAGTATAACTTAGGTTCTAAATCTTATAATAAAACAGGGCAAGTATCGGGTCAGTAGAAATTATTTGAATCCTGGATATAAACAATATAAATCCATCTGTTGCAAGACAAGAAGCATCCGCCACAAAAAGTGACGGATGCCGATATCAACTCAGTTTCATAGGAGCCACGCCTGCAAGCGTGGTTCCGGTCACAAATAATGTGCGAGTCTCGTCAATCCTACTCGTTGATGAGCGACATACCCTTGCGGATAGCCTCCTCATTGAGAGGAATCAATTTATGATGGCGCTCAGGCAACGACTTCTTCAAGCCTTTTATCACACTTTCCAATGTAACCATCGGGCACACCTTCAAGAGCGCGCCGAGCACAATCATATTGTACGTTTTTGAATTTTTCATCTCCAACGTAGCGTCCATAGCCGCAACATTGTAGACCTTTATGTCCTTGCGCGTTGGAGCGCGATGAATGCCGTAGTTGTCATAGATGAGTATGCCTCCCGGCTTCACCTTGCTCTCAAACTTGTCAAGGCTCTGCTGGTTGAGCACCACAGCGATGTCGAAAGCGTTAAGAATCGGCGAGCTTATCTTCTCATCACTTAGAATCACGGTCACATTCGCCGTGCCGCCACGCTGTTCTGGGCCGTAAGCCGGCATCCATGTCACTTCCTTATCTTCCATCAAGCCCGAATATGCAAGAATCTTGCCCATCGACAGCACACCTTGTCCGCCGAATCCGGCTATAATAATTTCGTGTTTCATCGTTTACTCATTTTTTAGGTCGCCCATAGGGTAATTGGCAAACATATTCTCTTCCATCCACTTGTTGGCATCTACCGGACTCATTTTCCAGCCAGAGTTGCAAGTGCTGACAATCTCCACCACCGAGGTGCCCTTCTTGTCGAGCGTGTTCTGGAACGCCTTCTTGATGGCAGCCTTCGCCTTGCGCACGGCAGCAGGAGTGTGCACGCTCTGACGCGTCACGTAGCAAGTGCCGTCGAGCAGCGACAGGACGTTGCTGATTTTAAACGGATATCCATTCAGGTCGACACGTCGTCCGTAAGGCGTTGTGGCAGTCTTCATGCCGAGCAGCGTCGTCGGAGCCATCTGTCCGCCAGTCATGCCGTAGATTGCATTGTTGATGAAGATGATTGTAATGTTCTCACCGCGGTTGGCGGCATGGATAGTCTCGGCAGTACCGATGGCAGCCAAGTCGCCGTCGCCTTGATATGTGAAAACGAGGTTACCTGGATACAAGCGGTTTACGGCAGTAGCGATAGCAGGCGCACGTCCGTGGGCAGCTTCAATCCAGTCGATGTCAATATAATTATAGGCGAAGACGGCACAACCCACAGGCGCAATGCCCACAGCGCGGTCTCCGAGTCCCATTTCTTCAATCAGTTCGGCTACGAGTTTATGAACAACACCGTGGCTGCAGCCAGGGCAATAGTGCATGTGATTGTCGTTCATCAAAGCCGGTTTCTTATAAACCAGATTCTCAGGTTTGATAATATCGTTGATGTCCATGACGGGAATGCTTTAGTTATTTCTGATAGATTTTTTGTTTGAACGCTTCGAGAATCTCGTCGGGCGTAGGCACGATGCCACCCAAACGTCCGAAGTGTTCCACTTTCACTGCGCCGTCGACAGCGAGACGCACGTCCTCAACCATCTGTCCGGCATTGATTTCCACTGTCAGCACGCCTTTTGTGCGTTCTGCCAAACGCTTAACCTCTGCATACGGGAAAGGCCACAACGTGATTGGACGGAGGATTCCAATTTTGATTCCTTCCTTGCGTGCCATCTCCACTGCTTTCTGGCTGATACGCGCGATTGAGCCGTATGCCACGATGAGATAATCGCAATCGTCAACGGCATACTCATCGAAACGCACTTCGTTTTCCTCAATTTTCTTGTATGTTGCCTGGAATCGAAGGTTGTTCTCCTCCATCTTTGCAGAGTCAAGTTCAAGCGACGTGATTACGTTGCGCGCACGTCCCGGTGTGCGTCCTGTGGCTGCCCATGGGCAACGTTTGCGCACTTCCTCGTCGGTCAGACGCGGACGCTGCGGCGGAAGCACCACCTTCTCCATCATCTGTCCGACAACACCGTCGGCAAGAATCATCGCCGGGGTGCGGTATTTGAACGCCAAGTCCCATCCGAGACCAACGAAATCACACATTTCCTGCACCGACGACGGAGCCAGCACGATGAAATGATAGTCACCGTGTCCACCACCTTTTGTTGCCTGGAAATAGTCAGCCTGCGACGGCTGGATAGTTCCAAGTCCAGGTCCGCCACGGCTCACGTTGATAACCAAGGCTGGCAATTCCGATGCTGCGATATACGACAAACCTTCGCACATCAAACTGATACCTGGACTCGACGACGACGTCAGCACCACTTTGCCTGTTCCTGCCGCGCCATAGACCATATTGATCGACGCCACCTCACTCTCTGCCTGAAGCACAACCATGCCCGTGGTTTCCCACGGCTGTTCTGCCATCAGCGTTTCAAGCACCTCCGACTGCGGAGTGATTGGATATCCGAAATAGGCATCGGCTCCATAGCGGATAGCCGCGATGGCAAGAGCCTCGTTGCCTTTCATCAATCTTATTTCTTTTTCCATAGTGAAATTCGTTTTTCGATTTGTTAATCTACGCGAACTTTATAAACTTCAATACAAGCGTCGGGACAAACCAACGCACAACTTGCGCATCCGATGCAAGCGTCGGGATTAGACATGTAGGCAAAGTGGTAGCCACGGTCGTTCACCTCCTTTGCCTGTAACGACAAAGTTTTTGTGGGGCATGCCACCACACATAGGTTGCACCCCTTGCACCGTTCTTCGTTAACCACTACTGCTCCTCTGATTTTAGCCATAGTTCTTGTGTTTAATTGCTACAAATTTAAAGTAAAATATGTAATCTTTTTAAGGATTTAGTTCTATTTAATTTTTGGCACAACCGACCTTTTTTTGTGTAATTCCGACTACTCAGAATCGCCTTTTTTGTGCAATCGCGCCCCATATTGCGCACACTCCATCATTGAGTGTGCAATTCTTCAAATGCATAATTCAAAAAATCGTTGAACGGTTTTGCCAATTGAGCGTCTTTTGCAACTTGCTTCTGCCAATTTCCGGCTGCAAACAATGATTTTTTATATTTTTTTTGCACAAGAAATTCTTTCATTTTGAAAATTTCAGGGCGCGGACAGTCTTTCGGATAGCCTTTTGGCAACGTCTTCAGGCTTTCTCCTATCAGACCGGGATATTCCGATTTGAAAGCAGGACTGTCTATAATCTCAAGAAATTCGTCAAGATTATCGTAGATGTTGCGCCGCAGAAAGCGCAGCACAGGCATTTCCGGAAACCATACGCCACTGAAAAACGCGCAGCCGTCGGGATCAATATGCAGATAGTAGGCGGCTTCCTTGCATTTCTTACCTCCGTGACCAAGCACCACTCCAAAATGGGTCTTATACGGCGATTTGTCGGCTGAAAAACGGATGTCGCGATAGATGCGATACACGCATTGCTCTGGCGCGACTCCGGCAAGATGCGGGTCGAAACGCTCTATTTCGGCAATCAGCACGCCTACCTCTTCCAAACATTGACGGCGGATGTCGTTATACTCTTCTTTATGCACACCAAACCACTGGCGGTCATTGTTAACCTTCAGCGCGGTCAAAAAGTCGAGCATTCTGCTTATTCCAGTCATAGCGAGTTAGATTTGTGGTTGCTAATTTAGAAATAAAAAATGTGGTTTCAAAATTTTCGACCGAAAATCTTAAAACCACATTATCAATTTTTTGCGCCGCTACTGCTTCACATTTATAGCTTCCCCGGCAGCACTTTCATTGTTTGCACGGTCGAGCACCGTAACCACATAGGTGAAATGGCCATGGTCGGCGCCAAGAGCGTATTCCGGCTTGTAAGTGACACACTGTATCGCCTCTGCGTTGTCGATGTTAACGTCAACGCCCTTGTCAAAACGATAGACCACATAGGCACGCGCCTCCTGCATAGGGTCGGCGGTCGACGGAGCCTTCCAAAGAAGGCGGTCGCCGTCGCGGCGGAGCGAAGTGACCTCGCCCGGCTTCACGTCGTCGATCCACGGATAGTTGGGCACGAGAGCCACTGTGCGCTGCTGATTCATCGCAAGCGAGTCGGCCACGCCCTTATAGTTGGCTGTGATCATATACCCAGGCCACCAGCAGTTACCCTGAATATTGGGCAGCTCACGCGACAGGCGGATTTTGTGATCAAGTTGCGTGGGGTCGGTAGACGGGGCGAGATCTGGAGTGTCCATCGTAGTCTTCACGTTTTGTCCGATGTACATGTGGCGACCGTTGGCGTTGTCGTTCCACCAATACGCCAGTTTCTCCGACGATGCCACCTTCCTCTCAAGCGTCCAGTAAAGCTGGGGAAGCATATAGTCCACCCATCCTTTTTCCGTCCAAAGCAACACGTCGGCATAGAGGCCGTCGTAGTTTTGAAATCCGTTTGTATCGCTGCCACGCGGGTCGCTCGTCTTGTTGCGCCAGATTCCGAACGGACTTATGCCCAAACGCACCCACGGCTTCTGCGCCTCAATCACCTCGTGCAATCCCTCGATGAGCAAGTCGACATTATGACGGCGCCAGTCGCCGCGGTCCATCCCCTCTCCATATTTCTTATACGACTTGCTGTCGGGGAAATCCAATCCATCCACAGGATAAGGATAGAAATAGTCATCCATATGGATGGCGTCAAAGTCGTAGCGCGTAATCAAGTCTTTGACCACACTCTCAATAAAACTGCGGTTTTCAGGCAAGCCTGGATCGAAATAAAGTTTGCCGTCGTAAGCGACGAAACGCTCGGGATGCTTGTAATAGATGTGGTTCTTTGGCAATTTCTCATTTTTCGATGTCGTCACACGATACGGGTTAAGCCATGCGTGAAGCTCCATGCCGCGCGCATGAGATTCCTCAATCATAAACTGCAGCGGGTCCCAATAAGGCGACGGTGCCTTGCCGGCAGTGCCAGTCAGGAAACGGCTCCACGGCTCCAGTTCCGACGGATAGAAGGCGTCGGCGCTCGGACGCACCTGGAAAAGCACAGCGTTGCAGCCTGCGGCTTTAAGTTTGTCGAGTTGGTCGCAGAGGTATGCCTTTGTCTCATCTGTTGTCATTTTGGCATATTGGCTCTGATGCACTGTGTGGATCCATGCTCCACGGAATTCTTGTTTCGGATTTTCGGCATGCGCCATCGGCAGCGTCAACACCGCCGCGCACAAAGCCGTCAAAATTTTTTTCTTCATTCGAATAAGATATGTTTGTTTGTTGATTTGCCCACGAAGTTACAACGCATCGCCGGAATATGCAAATTTTAGTCTAAACGCTCCATAAATTGTTCCGTAACCCCACATTCGCTTTCGGCAATAGAAAGAAAACATTAAATTTGCGTCTATGATTAAGAAAGTTTTTTTACAAGCGACAATATGCCTGCTGCTTGCGGCATGCAGCAACGACCCAAACCCATTGGTGACCGGATACGGCAATGTGCGGTTTCTGCTGTCGGTCGACCCCTCCGTCACTCCTGTGGCGGGAGCGGCTGGCATCGACGTCGACGCCCCTTCTGCCGACGCTTTGGCTCTCTCTGCCATGAATTGCCGCACGGCGACGGTGAAGTCGTGGGCTTCTCTTGCCAAATTCGAGAGCGGATCGCAGAAATTGCCTGTGGGTGAATATATCTTTTCCGCCAGCTACGGCGACAAGGGTCAAGAGGGATTCATTGCCCCGACATTTTTTGCCGAGCAACCAAACTGTGTGAAAGAGGATGAAGAAACCACGGTCGACATAAAATGCGGTGTGGCTCAGACTCTTGTGTCGGTTTCGTTTACCGATGCGGCTAAAGATTTGGCGGACAACATCATGATGCGCGCAAAGACTGCATCCGGAGAATATGTGGACTTCACGACCAGCGAAAAGCGGACAGCCTGTCTGCGTCCCGGCAACATGCGCTGCGAGCTTACCATCTCCGACGCTTCGGGACGCAAAGTGGCTCTGCAGCCATTCAATGCTTTCGCCGCCGATGCCGCTACACACCATCAATTCCGCTTCGATGCCGACGGCAACAACCTGACATGCGTGTACGATGAACACACGGCATCTACGCCTTACCGGCTGACGGTCGACGACGCTCTGTTCTCCACCCAGTCGCCTACTATCACTGCCGTGGGCTTCGACAACGACAACAGCTACAGCATGCTTGAATACAACAGTCCGGACAAACGGCTCGGTGTTGACATCAACGTGGCTGGAGGATTGAGAAATCTGTATCTTACAGTCATATCCAACAATATGGATGACAACTACTGGACTGCCGAGACCGACATTGCCGCCACCGACGCCGCCACCCTTGCGTCGCAGGGCATCACTGCCACAGGGTTTGAAAAGGGGACGACAAACGCATCGCTCGACCTGTCGGCAATCGTGGCCCGTATGCACGCTTCCGAAAGCGGGGCTGCCACCGTGCACAAAATCATTCTGCAGGCACGCGACGAGGCTGGACGCGTAGCGCTGTCGCCAATGGTGCTGACAGTGGAGATACGCCCAGTAAAAATCGCATTGATACAGCCCGCCGCCATACGCCCTTCCGCCGACAAAGTCGCACTGGAGATTGAATGCAGCGGCGACCTGCCTGCCGACAAACTAACTTTTGAAACGAAAGGTCCGTCAAGCCTTGACCAATGGCAAGAAGTGACAACCGCAAACGTCAAACGCGTAGCTGTGGGCAGATACACCGCCACCCTGCCTCTCGCTCCTGGCATAAGTGCCACTCTCGTGAGAGCCTCTTACAACGACGGCCTGAAATATACGGAGCCTGTCGCCGTGGAGCGCGACGTGCCCGAATACAAAGTGATGTGCAGCCAAGAAAACATCTGGTCGTCGCAAGTCGACCTGATGTTCGAGGGCGACGACCTTAGCGAAGTTGTTCCTTATATCAGCGTCCTTGTGAAACCAAACGGAGGCGGATGGCATCCTGCCGTGACCGAACGCAACGTGGCCGACCGCCGCGTCACGGTAAAAACGCTCACCCCGTCTACTTCCTACGAAATCGCCGTAATCTCAGGCAGCAACGACTCCCATGGGTTCGGAGTGACGACAGAGTCGGCTCTCGAACTGCCCAACGCCGACTTTGAAGACATTGACAAAACCATCAGTATGAAGCACGTGAACTGTGGTGGAAAATATTCCAACCTGTCGAGCTGGATGCCAATCTACAACAAAGCCGACATCATCGTCAGCGAACCGAAGAAGTGGGCAAGCGTAAACAAAAAAACGTGCGCGAAGTTTGCCTCAACCTCAAACACATGGTTCCAAGTGCCTACAACAGAAATCATTCCGTCAACTGGCTCAGGGCAATGGGCCGTGCGGCTGCGCAACGCCGCATGGAGCTGGCACGGAGTGGAACCGGCGCGCGACGCGCGCACCGACAGACAGTACTACAGCTCCTATGCTCCCGACCTGGCAAACCGCTCTGCCGGCAAACTGTTTCTCGGCAGTTACTCGGTCGACAAATCCGGCTTGGAGACATATAATGAAGGTATAGCCTTCCGTTCCCGTCCAACCGCCGTCAGCGGCATATACACATTCGTGCAGGACTATCACGACACCTCGGAAACAGGGCTTGTGGTCATCTCGCTTGTCAACGACGAGGGCGGGAAAGAAGTGGAAATTGGCCGTGGTGTGGGCTATCTGAAACCATCAACGTCGTTCACGCGCTTCAACGTGCCTGTGGTCTACTCAATACGCAACAAGCGCGCAACGCGCCTGAAACTGATGGTGGCATCGTCAAACCACGCATCCTATTCAATCGAAGAGGAGTCGCGCAACATCAAGACTTCCGACTATCTGGAAACTGCAGTGTCGACCGGCGCGGAACTGACCGTCGACCAGTTGTCACTACTATACGAATAGTCCGCCTTCCGATGGAAATGCATAGACTGGGTAAAGTTCAACCTTGCCCTATGCCGACGTTGCTTGAATATGGATGGTCTATTGGCTATAGCTATCGATCCGAGCTACATCAGCAAGTCGGGCAAGAAGACTCCGCATATCGGTACTTTCTGGTCAGGTTGTGCAAGTTCCATGAAGCATAGACTTGAAATCATGGGACTGGCTCTTGTCGATGTCTATGCCAACAGTTGCATGATGCTGCGCGCCCATCAGACTCCATCTACAGGAGAGTTGAAACTGCGCAACATGACTCTCGTGCAACATTACATAGCGGTTATCAAGCGTTACAAGAAGGATTTGTTGAAGGTCTCCGATATCGTTGTCGCTGATGCTTTCTTCTCTATCCGTCCGTTTGTGGATGGAATCAAAGAGTACGGGTCCCATCTTGTCAGCCGCTTCAGCTCCGAAGGACGTCCAGATAGCCGAGGTGCTGGTACTTGCCACACACCAAGCCAACGGAAATGTCATTCACAGAGAAGCATAAACTAAATGTAGAGATTACCCCATCACAACATCCAGCACCATCATCAGCACGAAACCTATGGCGAAGCCGATGGTGCTGAGATTGCTGTGTTGGCCGCTTGAGGCTTCTGGTATCAGTTCTTCCACCACTACGTAGAACATGGCTCCTGCTGCAAAGGCGAGCATGTAGGGGAGGGCGGGCATAATGAGTGAGGCAAGCAGCAGAACTGCTATGGCTCCTATAGGCTCTACCACTCCGCTCAGCGATCCTAACACGAAGGACTTCCATCGGCTGTTGCCTGCCGCACGCATGGGCATTGAGATGATAGCGCCTTCGGGAATGTTCTGAATGGCAATGCCCAATGACACAGAAATGGCTCCGGCTAACGAGATATGCGAAGCGCCGTTTTCGGCTCCTGCAAACACCACGCCTACAGCCATTCCTTCGGGTAGATTATGGATGGTTACGGCAAGTGCAAGCATAGCTGTCTTTGACAGGTGTGAGCGTATGCCCTCAGGCTCGTCGGTTCCGATATGGAGGTGGGGTGTCAGCTCGTCAATAAGCAGCAGGAAACCTATGCCCATAATGAATCCCACAGCTGCCGGCACTACCGACCATGCGCCGCTGTCAGCCTTCATCTCCATAGCGGGAATGAGCAACGACCATACGGACGCTGCTACCATCACTCCAGAGGCAAAGCCCAATAACGACTTTTGCAATCGCGCAGACATCTCGTCTTTCATCATGAAGACGAAAGCCGAACCAAGCATCGTTCCCAATAGCGGAAGCAGAAGTCCAATGATTATTGTTGTTGTCATTCCTGTCATAATCTTTTATCTGTTAGTTACGATGTAAAGATACAATTTCGTTGTGAGTCGGGCAATACCTAAAAATGATGTCTTCGCCAAAGTGTTTAGTATTCATGCTCTTGCGTCTCCATCCCGAGCAACCATATAAGCAAAATATTTCTAGAAACAAACAATATCTAAGTTATGATAGATGTTCTAAACATCATCTATGTGTTAGATGCAGATCATGCCTGAAAGTTTAATACCGTAAGAAAACTATATTCATCGTTATGCAATATCATACTTACATATAGGTATTTTCTGCGAAATACCTATTTTTGAGGATGCTCTGAATTTGGTGGTTTCTCTTATGATTACTATTTTTACACCCGTAAATAAATCGTATTTATGCGCCCCGTGTTGTGTTCATGCGGTTTATATAAAGTTTTATAAAGTTAAATATATTATTGTATTATGATTATCGAAAAAGTTCATGCAAGAGAGATCTTGGATTCTCGTGGCAATCCTACAGTAGAGGTTGAAGTTTCATTAAAGTCTGGCGTTACTGGCCGTGCATCAGTTCCGTCTGGTGCCTCAACAGGTGAGAATGAGGCTTTGGAGCTTCGTGATGGCGACAAGAGCCGCTATTGTGGCAAGGGAGTATTAAAGGCTGTAGAGAATGTGAATAACGTGATTGCACCGGCTTTGGTCGGTTTCTCAGCCTTGGAGCAGCGTGCTGTCGACAATAAGATGTTGGAGCTGGATGGCACTAAGACCAAGTCAAACTTGGGTGCCAATGCTATTCTTGGCGTATCGCTTGCTGTGGCTCATGCAGCAGCCGAGTATCTCCATATCCCGTTGTATCGCTATATCGGTGGCTGCAACACTTACACCCTACCCGTTCCTATGATGAACATCATCAACGGTGGTGCACACTCTGATGCGCCCATCGCTTTCCAGGAGTTTATGATTCGTCCTGTGGGCGCTCCTAATGAGAAGGAGGCCATCCGTATGGGTGCAGAGGTGTTCCATGCCTTGGCAAAGCTCCTGAAGAGTCGCGGCCTTTCTACTGCCGTCGGCGACGAGGGCGGTTTCGCTCCTGCGCTTAATGGCATAGAGGATGCGCTTGAGAGCATCTGCCAGGCAATCAAGGATGCCGGTTATGAGCCGGGAAAGGATGTCAAGATAGCCATGGACTGCGCTGCCAGCGAGTTTGCTGTTCAGGAGAACGGTGAGTGGTATTATGATTATCGACAGCTGAAGGACGGTAAGAAAAAGGATCCTAACGGCAAGAAGCTCACGGCTGCAGAGCAGATAAAGTACTTGGAAGAACTGATTACCAAATATCCTATCGATTCCATCGAGGACGGTCTTGACGAGAACGATTGGGACAACTGGGTGAAGCTTACGTCTGCCATCGGTGACCGTTGCCAGTTGGTCGGCGACGACCTCTTTGTTACCAACGTGAAGTTCTTGGAGAAGGGCATCAGAATGGGTGCTGCTAACTCCATACTTATCAAGGTGAACCAGATTGGCTCGCTTACTGAGACTTTGGATGCTATAGAGATGGCTCATCGTCATGGCTACACTACTGTTACATCACACCGTTCTGGTGAAACAGAGGACACCACCATCGCTGATATCGCTGTGGCTACAAACTCTGGTCAAATCAAGACCGGTTCGATGAGCCGCACCGACCGTATGGCTAAGTATAACCAGCTTATCCGTATCGAAGAGCAGTTGGGAAATAACGCGGCTTACGGTTACAGAAAACTGAAATAGACGGGATTAATTATTGTTATTGAATAAATCTTAATCGACATTAATGGGTATGAACAACCGTGATGGTTGGCCATGCCCATATTTTTATTTCCTTTTTTTAACAATACTCTGTTAATTCTAATGTAATCGTTTGAAAATAAGAGAGTTAATTAACATAATATAACTAATAAAGTTTGGCTAAGCGACTGATTATCAGCAACTTTATAAATCAAACCACGATATAACTTATCTGGGAATATATTTAGCACAGCTGAGCGTTGGAATACAATAACACTTCAGTACAATTATAAGAACTGGTATTTCTCTGCGACGGGAGTAAACTTGTTTACAAAACGAGGAAGTACAATTGAAAAAATTACCATTTCAGAAGTTCATCCCGAAAAATACATTCAGAATATCAGAAATAACGCAAATATGGTATTGCTGGGAGCAACCTACAGATTTGTCTTTGGCAAGAGGCAGAAGAAGGTTAATCGCACATTGAATAATGACGGAGTGGAAAGAGGGGTAGATATCAACTATTAAATTTTTATTTTGGGAAAGATTAAACTTTGTTGGCAAATGGAAAGCACAGACTGTGGTCCAGCATGTCTGCAAATGGTCTGTGCATTTTATGGAAAATTCTCCATTTTCAATTAGTTTTGTGCCATTTCTCGACGGTTGTTTCCTCTTGATAATAGCACTCGTCAAAATATTCAAGCCTTGAATCGAGCGTGGACTCTGTTATCTGACCTGAAATAATGTGGTCAATGATATATTTCCATGCATCAAGATAATAGTCGAGTTCGTCGCAACTGCCTCCGCAACTATAATTGACATATTCATCGCAAAAATCTTCTTTTCTGCCAGGTCATTGATAAAATCTTCGCCAAGCGGCTCATTGCATAAGTCGGAAAACACTTCTTCGATTGGATATTCGCCATAAAGATTTGCCTGCGCCTCCGCCGCCGTCAACGGCAAGGGCTCCTCCGCCTCGTCAATAGGGCAATTTTCACAACCGTCCTCCACGGTAAACCGAAACGTGTAATCGCCAGCTTCTATTCCCTTAATTTCTGCCCGAACCTCTGCCACCGCATCCTCATCTTCCACATCAAGAGCCTCCAGTTTCTCGGCAATGTCGCTCAGCTCTTTTGGAACGGCATAATTGACCGACGTCACAAAGCCGTCAGGAAACGCCGCTTCGTATGCCAATTTGGAAGTTGTCATTCATTTTCAACGGCAAATTTAAAACCCTTCAGTACAGCCTATATGCATAGAAGGCGCATTCTTCAACAGAATGCGCCTTCTTTTTATTTATAAGTATATTTTCTTACTTACCTTGCAGGGCGGCGATGCTTTCCTTGAGGGTTGCAATCTTCGCCTCAGCGTCGGCTTGCTTTTTACGTTCCATTTCGATAACCTTGACAGGAGCGTTGTTTACGAATTTCTCGTTGCTGAGTTTCTTCAACACGCTCTGGAGGAATCCTTCCTGATACTTAAGGTCAGCTTCAAGCTTCTTCAGTTCTTCCTCAACGTTGATGTTGTTGCCAAGAGGTACGGCATATTCCGTTGTGCCTACCATAAACGCCGCTGCAGTGGCATCTTTTTCCGACACATTTGCGACTGCCGACAGATTTGCAAGCTTCTTGATGATCGATTCTACCGGCACATTGCCCTCACCCATCACCTGCAACTCAAGTTCTTCCTTGTTGGGAATGTTTTTCTGCAAGCGCACGGTGCGGATACCGGCGATGATGTCCTTTGCAACGTCCATATCAGCGATCGTCTGCTCGCTGAACGCGCCAGCCTTAGGCAGCAATGCTGTCATTACGCTCTCGCCGTCTTTGCGCTCAGCGATGTGTTGCCAAAGTTCTTCGGTGATAAACGGCATGAACGGGTGCAACAGACGGAGCAACGCGTCGAAAAATCCGAGAGTAGCCTCATAAGTAGCACGGTCGACAGGCTTTCCATAGGCAGGCTTCACCATTTCAAGATACCACGAAGAGAATTCGTCCCAGAACAGTTTGTAGACAGCCATCAACGCTTCCGACAAGCGGAACTTGCCAAACAAGTCGTCGACCTCGGCAAGCGTTTTGTTGAGCACTGCCTCAAACCATTTCACAGCAGTTTTGGCATACTCCGGCTGCTCGATGTCGGCAACCTCCCATCCTTTCACAAGGCGGAAAGCATTCCAAATCTTGTTGTTGAAGTTGCGTCCCTGCTCACAAAGAGAGTCATCATAAAGGATGTCGTTTCCGGCAGGCGCTGCAAGCATCAAGCCCATACGCACTCCGTCGGCGCCGAACTTCTCGATAAGCATCAACGGATCAGGCGAGTTTCCAAGCGATTTCGACATCTTACGTCCCAGCTTGTCGCGCACGATACCTGTGAAATACACATTGCGGAACGGCATATCGTTCTTGTATTCGTAGCCAGCCATAATCATACGTGCCACCCAGAAGAAGATGATATCCGGACCGGTAACGAGGTCGGCTGTTGGATAATAGTATTTTATTTCCTCATTGTCAGGATCAAGGATTCCGTTGAACAAAGAAATCGGCCACAACCAAGACGAGAACCAAGTGTCGAGCACGTCCTCATCCTGACGCAGGTCTTCAATCTTAAGCTCTTTGTTGCCTGTCTTTTCCTGAGCAAGGCGCAAAGCCTCCTCGACTGTCTCGGCAACCACATATCCGCCCTCCGGCAAGAAATATGCCGGGATGCGGTGTCCCCACCACAATTGGCGGGAGATACACCAATCCTTGATATTGGTCATCCAATGACGGTAAACGTTCTTGAACTTTGACGGATGGAACTTGATGTCGTCCTGCATCACGGCATCGAGAGCCGGCTTTGCAAGCGCGTCCATCTTAAGGAACCACTGCATCGACAGTTTCGGCTCGATCACAGAGTTTGTGCGTTCTGAGTGGCCCACCTTATTGGTGTAAGCCTCAACCTTCTCGAGCAGCCCTGCCTCGGCGAGATCTTTCTCAATCTGCTCGCGCACCGCAAAGCGGTCCATACCCACATAAAGTCCGGCAGCCTCGCTGATTGTTCCGTTGTCGTTGAAGATGTCGATGCTCTTCAAGTTGTGTTTCTCGCCGAGCATATAGTCGTTGACATCGTGAGCAGGAGTCACTTTCAAGCAACCCGTACCGAACTCAACATCGACATAGTCATCCTCAATCACAGGGATTTCACGGCCAACGAGAGGCACAATCACACGTTTGCCCTTCAGATGGGCGTTTTTCGGGTCGTTGGGATTGATACACATCGCCGTGTCGCCCATAATCGTTTCCGGACGTGTTGTGGCAACAATTGCATAGCCGTCCTCACCCACGATTTTATAACGCAGGTAGTAGAGCTTGCCATGCTCTTCCTTGTAGACCACCTCCTCGTCGCTGAGAGCTGTCTGCGCCGCAGGATCCCAATTGACCATACGCACGCCACGGTAAATCAAGCCTTTGTTGAAAAGGTCGACAAACACGTGGAGCACACTCTTCGAGCGCACCTCGTCCATCGTAAACGCCGTGCGGCTCCAGTCGCACGAAGCGCCGAGTTTCTTCAGCTGCTCAAGGATGATGCCGCCATGCTCCTCTTTCCATTCCCACGCATGTTTAAGAAACTCATCGCGTGTAAGGTCGGTCTTCTTTATACCTTTCGAAGCAAGACGCGCCACCACCTTCGCCTCCGTTGCAATCGACGCATGGTCGGTTCCCGGCACCCAGAGAGCGTTCTTGCCCTCCATCCGCGCGCGGCGGATAAGGATGTCTTGGATTGTATTGTTGAGCATGTGTCCCATATGGAGCACACCAGTGACATTTGGCGGCGGGATAACGATTGTATACGGCTCCCGGCTGTCGGGAGTCGACTTAAACAAGTCGTGTTTCAGCCAATATTCGTACCATTTTCCCTCTACTTCCTCAGGGCTGTACTTCGACGCTAATTCGTTCATATTGTCAATAATTTTCAATTTCTATATAAGATGTGCAAAGTTACTCATCTTCGCCGAGAATTTCGATAAAGATTGTTATTATTTCGATTTTTTTGTCCGGTTTTGTCATCCCATGACTAACTTTGTATGAACAAAACATATTTATGATGAAAAAAGTAGCAAAGATTTTTGTTTGCGGCTTGGCAATGACAGCAGTTTGCATGGCATCTGCCGAAGCCCAGGATTTAAAAGATTTATTAAACGGTCTTGGAGATGTGGTAAAAGAGACCGTGGCACAAAACAAAACAGTGACCGTAGCCGAGCTCAAAGGCACATGGAAGACAACCGGGCCGGCATTGGTGCTGAAATCAGGCAACATTGCCCAGCAGGCTGGCGGTTCGGCTATGACCACTGCAGCCGAAGCCAAACTCAAGCCCTACTACAAAAAGTTGGGACTGCTCAACACTTCCTGTGTTTTCGACTCCGAAGGAAATTTCACGCTCACTGTGAAGAAGGCACCCATCAAGGGCAAACTCACAGCCAACAGCGACGGCACGTTTAAAATGCAACTGCTCTCAACCATCGCCGGACTCACCAACGACGAGCACTCTATGACGGTCTACGTTCAGAAAGTGGGCAACGAGATGTCGATTTCCATGGATGTTAAGAAACTGATGACGATTGTGCAGGCGGTGGCAAAGAAAGGCGACCTGAAGACAATCAACACCGTAACGTCGATGCTGTCGAACTACGACCACATCTGCATCGGCTTCCGCATGAAAAAATAGCTCCCACACAAGCTTCTATGAAAAGAGTTTCCCAACGGAGACTCTTTTTTCTTTTTTTTTTGCCTATCTTCGCACATACAAACTGACGGATATGAAAAAACTGATACTGCTCATCGTGCTTGCCGCCGCCGCTTACGGAGGCTATAAAATATGGATTTCCGACGGCGAGGTGCTGAACGACTACATTGGCGAAGAGAATGTGATGAAGGCCAAAGAACACCTGTCGACACTGACCGACAAGCCAGCGACTGCCGACACTGCCACAATTGCAGCCAACTGGTTTGCGACCGGACCTGCGGTCTACCTAAAATCGGGCAATGCCGTGGGCAACCTCAGCGGGGGAGCCGTGGCCGCCATCGCCGAAAACCGACTGACACCCTACTATGAGCAACTGCAGCTCGAAGACACTCATATTGAGTTTTCCGACGAAAACACCTTTGTCATCTTCGTGCGCGACGTGCCCGTGGAAGGACGCCTTGACAGGATTTCAGGCAACAGTTACAACCTTTCGCTCCACTCATCGCAGGTACGCATTCCGGCTGCCTACAACAACCAGAAGGCTTATCTGCAGAAAGACGGCAACCGCATGACGCTCACCGTCGATGTCAAACAACTTATCGGATTGGTATCGGCGGTTGCCGACAACGCCGACAACGCCACGTTTAAAATGGCTATGCGGCTGACACGACAATACGACAACGTGTGCTTAGGATTCCACTTCAAGCGCGCCGAGCATCCCGGCAAATGAGCTGCAGCGCCTGCCGCCGACGCTGATGTCGGTGGCTGACACAACAGACACCTCCACCTTGCCTTCGTCACCCACAGCATAACCGCTGCGGAGCAACGCATTTGTTGCCCAATGACTCAACGACGGGTCGCTGCAACGCAATGCCACCGACCTATGTCCGGCAGGCAGCACCGCGGCAAACTCTCCTGTCAGCATATCGAAGGTCACCGAGCGCGACAGAAACAGTTCATCCAACCGTCCCGAAAGCACCAAATCCTCCGTCTGCCCGTCAACGATTACGCCCCCTGGCAAAAGCAGCCACAAGCGGTCGCTGAGCGACAACGACAACGAAACGTCGTGCGACGACAGCAGTATGGCCTTGCCTTCGTTGTAAGCCAGACGGTGAAGCAGCTGCAACACGTCGACACGGCTCGCCACATCGAGAAACGAGGTAGGCTCATCGAGCAGGATTACGGGTGTCTGCTGCGCCACAGCGCGCGCAATCATCGCTTTCTGGCGCTCGCCGTCGGAAAGTTCGGCGACAAATTTTTCAGCCTTATGGCTTATTCCCACCGCCTCCATCGCCTCTGCCACAATCTCACGGTCGCTGCTGTCAAGACGCCCGAGAAATCCCGTGTGAGGCTGACGCCCGAGTCCCACAAGTTCCTCAACAGTCAATCCGCCGGCTTGAGTGCGGTCGGTCGACACGACGCTCACCATCTTGGCCAACTCCTTGCGGCTCATTGATTTCAACGATTTTCCATCGACAAGCACATCCCCCTGCAGCGGCCTCTGCGTCCCGGCAATAGTGCGCAGCAAGGTTGACTTGCCGGCACCGTTTGCGCCAAGCATACTCACAAGCTGTCCGCCGCAAAGCGACAGGCATGCGTCAGCCACCACAACATTTGTCTTCTTGTCCACAACATATCCGGCAGACACGTTTTTAATTTCGAGCAAGCGTTTCATCTCTGTCAGTTGAAATAGAATATCTTACGGCGGTTGATTATCACGTAAAGTATCACCGGCACACCGGCAATCGGCGTGATTGCATTTATAGGAATCATACCATTGTCCATCGGCAACACACTCACCAGCGTGCACGCCATCGCCACAACCGCGCCGGCAAGAATAGCCACTGGAATCAACCGGTAGTGGTCGGACGTGCGGAGCAGCAGACGCGACACGTGGGGCACCACAAGTCCGATAAATCCTATAGGACCGCAGAATGCCGTGACAACGGCTGTAAGCAGTCCGGTGACCACAAGCAGCACATTGCGCGTGGAGCGAAGGTTGACGCCAAGGTTTTCAGCATAACGCCTGCCCAGCAGCAAAGCGTTGAGCGGCTTTATCAGCAGCAACGAGGCGGCAAGCCCCACAACCACAACAGCAGCAAAAACCGGCAATTGGCGGAGCGTGACTCCGGAGAAATTGCCAAGTCCCCATATCACAAACGAATGCACTCCCTCTTCTGTGGCAAAGAAATTAAGCAACGAGATTGCCGACGAGGCGATATAACCTATCAAGATACCAACAATCAGCAACATCGTGCTGCTCTTCACAACGTTCGACATAACGAGCAGCAAAGCCATCACAACCATCGCTCCCACAAATGCGCCGGTAAGCGTGGCTACATATCCGCCAGCGGCGACACCAAGTACAGTGGCAAACGAGCTGCCGAACGCAAGCATAGCGCATCCGGCACCCAGACTTGCCCCCGTGGAGATGCCAAGAATCGAGGGGTCGGCGAGAGTGTTGCCAAACAGGGTCTGCAACAGCAGTCCCGACACGGCGAGCGCACCTCCGGCAAGCGCAGCCGTGACGACAAGCGGCAGCCGACTTTCGAATATTATAAAATTCCACGGCTCATAGTCTGACGGACGACCGGTCAGAATGCGCCACACCTCAACAGCCGGCACATCGACTGTGCCCACAAGCAGAAGCGACAAAGCGAGAGCGACTATCGCAAAAACGAGCAAAGCCGTCACTATACGGAAACGTGCCATCTATCAATCCCCCATCGGTTTATAATATTGCAACGAGTAGTCAGGCAACAAGTCGGGATGAAACAGTTTCACGTATTCGCGAAGCAGACGCTCGGGGTGGAACGGTGTTTCCTCAAAAATCCCGCTTGTGGCGGAATCGACATAATAGACTCCATGATTGGAAAACGCGCTGAAACGGTCGTTGTGCGGATAAAGCGCAAGCATTGACTTGCGGTCAAGCGTCTGTCCGTAGACGGTGACAAGCCAGAAGTCGGCTTTCTGAGCCTTGTCGAGCACCTGCGGAAAGTCGAGCGACAACGATCCAGTCGACTGGTCGGCAGCCCATGGATATGCTGCGCCGGCATCGGCATAAAGCGAAGCCTTGTAGCTTTTGCCTCCTGGCACATACCATACTCCGTTGATGGCATATTCTGAAATCACCATGGGATGCTTGTCGGCTTTCTGAGCAACAGCCTTCACCTCGGCATAATCCTTAGCCACCTGAGCATAGACCTTCGCTGCCTGGCCGCTCTTGCCGAAGAGCAGTCCGATAAACTCAATCCAGCGTGCGCGGTTAAGGGGCGTGGACTCCATATAGTCTGCCATCTCAACAATAGGTATTCCCATATTGCCTATCGCTCCATAACCGCTGTTCTGCATCGGCGACAGGAATATGGCCTCCGGCGCGGCACTGACGATACGTTCAGTGGATGGCGACATCGACGAACCGCAGTCGGATATCTTTCCGGATTTCAAACCGGCAACCACTTCGGGTGTCTTGAAATACTGTGCATCGAGCACTCCGACGATGGCATTTCCGCAGCCCAGCTCCACAATCGGACGGGCATACACATCACTGTAGACCACCGCCGAGCGCAACGGCACTTTTATCACCGTCGCATCGGGAAGCCCGTCGGGAAGCGGCTTGTCGCGTGGCACAAGCGCATAGCGGTGAAGTGTCTGTCCAGCCTTCCACGGATCGCGCACGGTCACCAGCGTATATCCGTCTTTCTCCTCTATGCCGAGCAGCTCCGACTCGATTTTTTTCTCTCTACCGCATCCTGCCAGCACGAGCACCGCCAGCAACAGCATAAATATCCTTGTTCTCATCGATTATATTTTTTCACTGATTAAAAAATAAGCAATACAAAGGTAGTCCAATGACGACTACAAACAAAATATGCCCTTTGAAAATTTCACAATAAAAAAACATCCCAGAAACTTCACAGCCTCCGAGATGCCAAAATTCACACATGAAACAAATCTTATTTTCTTGCACTTGTAATGCCATTGTCAAGGACGGCCTCCGCCAAATGCAGTGCCTACTATACCGACACTGCCATACAATATAACGTATCGCCATCCATTGTAAAAAAACATTTACGTATGTCGAAATGTTCACTTTCCAAACAGAGATTACGCAACTCCTGCATTCCGCCATCAACACGAGTCATCACAAGCGAAGTTTCCGCCTGCGACGACACCGACATTGCCAGCAACAATGCTGGAACAACAAACATCCTTTTCATAATCAAAACTTAAAAATCCAAACCTAAAACCATTGTATCACCACAAAAGTAATACACACACCTTGCAAAAAACAATACTTTTGATATTTTAACTGCGTTTTTACCGACAAATTGACAGTTTTGCACGAAAAACCCCGAAAAACTTCGCAGCCTCCCGGGGATCATCACACATAAAACAAATCAATATGAAATAAAATTCTTTTAATCTATTCGCTTATCAAACTATGCCAATTGCCGACAAAACATCTGGAATTTGCCAGAGAAGCTTTGCCTGGACATTGCATCTATTTTTCAAACCTCCTTTTTCAAAATCTATATATCCTACCTCTTTTCGACGGCAAATTTATCACTTTGTAAACACAATTCCAAATAAATCCAACAAAATGTCACATTTTATCGACAAAAGATTGTCTTTTTCCATTTTTAAAGATTTGGATTCGTTTTTTTAGATTTCAAAATCAGAGAAATCCGGAGTGCCGGCAAGCAAAGAGGCGCAAAAGACCAGACGTGTATACACACAAAAAGAACCGTCATCGCAAGAATACGACAACGGAACTATTCGTTCTGCGTAACCCTATTAAAGTATTACTTATTGATAGAGTGAGAAACCGACAGACGTGCACGACCTTTAGCACGACGGCGAGCAAGCACCTTGCGTCCGTCGGCAGTCGACATTCTTAAACGGAAACCGTGTTTGTTCACTCTCTTTCTGTTCGAAGGTTGGAATGTTCTTTTCATTTTTGTATCTTATTTCGTTATTATTCAGTATTTCGGACTGCAAAAGTAACCATTAATTTCCTAAAAACAAAGCAATCAGTCCAAATATTTCAGAAATATTTTCACATTCTTCTGATTTTCAAACCGATACATTAACGCAAACGGTCGCAATCGTGGATGATTTTATAGTCTTTTTGGATACGGCTCTTCGCCATCAGCGTGCAGGCAAGCGCAAGCACAGGCAGCGGAGCTGTCATCGTGAATCTCGGCTCAACAACTGCCATAAAATATCCGCCAGCCACAACGGCAATTTCCGCCAACATGAGCAGAACGCCTACAGAACACAGCATTTGCTGCATTTTCAGGTTTTTAAACTTAGTGATTGTGACAAGCAAAAACACTGCAATTGCGGCGGCAAGCACACGTGCCACCAAGACAGCGCCGCCCAATTCAACCACCGGCTGCGCAACACGCAACGGCTCGACCGCCGGGAATGCCGCCGCCAAAGCCATCGCTATCACTGAAATAAGCAGATAAACCGTCTGCCAACGTTGTAGTACCATATTCTATTTTTTCTGCAAATTTACTATTTCCTCCAAATCCTGACAACACCTCGCCAACTTTTGCAATGACTTATGGCAAGATTTTTGCTCTTTATTTGTATATTCGCAAATAAATTCAATATACGACAATGACCGACTTCCACAAAAAAAGCATTCAATCGCTGCTTTCAGAGAAACGCCTTGCTGAGGCGTTCGCCGAACTGCGACAGACGGCACAGACGCTGCAAAACTGGCAATTGAACAACCGGCTCGACGAGCTGGAGGAGTCATACAAATATATGATCCGCTATGTTGCAGACGGATGCAACGACCCTCAACGCGAGGAAATCCACAACGGCATCACCGCAAAACTGATGGAGCTTGCCGACATTACCGAACAAGAGCTGACAGTGCAGAACTCGCCTAAACTATACTACGAGACGCTGCGCATGGAGCGCAAGTACCCCAGAAGTCTGGAGGCGCTGCTCGAGGCATACCGCGAATGCGCCGACAAGACAGCATTGTTCTACGAGCTGCCGGCAGACAAACGCGACAGTGGCCAGGAGAGGACACTGCTAATGGAAAAAGAAAAAGCTGCCAACGCTGTTTTCAAGCATATATGGGTCACTTTTCCCGTGACCGCCAACGAAGCCGGCACGCTCGACAAGCTGTTTGCCGACGCCGACGCCACGGCAGAAATAAAGGAATTGGCGATGGCGGCGACAATGCTCAGTCTGCTCGAGCACTACAGCGAGCACCTTCTACTGTCGCTGCTCGACCTCTATGCCGCAAACGCTTTCAACGACGCATCGCTGTCAATGAAAGCGCTGTGCTGCGCGCTGATTGCCATGCACTGCCACCGCGAAACCATAAAGCACTCAAGCGCCATCTCACTGCGTATTGCCAACATTGCCGACAGCGAGCGCGGACGCCGCGACATCATGACCGTGTTTCTGCAATTCATCCGCAGCCGCTCCACTGAGAGAATCAGTCAGAAGGTGCGCGACGAATTGGTGCCTAAACTGATGAAACTAAGTCCGGAGATGCGGCGCAAGATGCGCGACGGGTTCTCAGACGACATCGAAGAAATGGCAAAAAACCCCGATTGGCAGGAAATGCTCAACGAGTCGGGCATCACCGACAAGATGCAGGAGCTGAGCCGCATGCAGGCTGAAGGCAGCGACGTGTTTCTCAGTTCGTTCGCCAGACTGAAGAGCTTTCCATTCTTCAACGACGTGGCGAATTGGTTTGTTCCGTTCACACCACGCCACTCGAGCATATTCCGCGTGTTTGCCGGCAACAGCGGCAGCATGTTGCTGTCGATGGTTGACCGCACAGGTGCATTCTGCGACAGCGACAAATTCTCATTCGCCCTATCGGTAGCCACGATGCCCGACCAGCATCGCTCGATGATGATGGCACAATTCGACGAGCAGCAGGAGCAGGTCATCAACGAAATGGCAGGCAGTCTCCCCAACCCCGACAAGCAGCGGGAGAACATCGCCAACAAATATGTGCAGAGCCTGTACCGCTTCTTCAACCTGTTTCGCAGCCGCAACGATTTCTACAACCCGTTCTCGACAAGGCTCAACCTTATTGACGTGCCGTTTGTCAGCGACGCCCTTTCCGACACAAAAAGCCTGCGGCTGATTGCCGAGTTTTATTTCAGCATGCAATGCTACACCGACGCGCTGTCGACATTCGGCAAAGTGTTGAAACAAGACTCGCCTACAGCCTCCGACTATCAGAAGACTGGCTACTGCCACGAGCAACTGAAACAATACGTGCTTGCCACCGCCGACTATGAGAAAGTTGAGCTGCTCAAGCCCAACGATGTGTGGACCCTCAAGCATCTGGCTCTTTGCTACAGGGCCGTAAACGATACGGAGAAAGCCATCGCCAACTACAAACGCGCGGAAACGCTGCAGCCCGACAATGTGGCGCTTGCCAACAATATTGCCAACTGCCTGCTTGAAGGCGGACGGATTGAGGAGGCGTTGAAATACTTCTTCAAAGTGGACTATCTGGCATCAAAAGGCGAACGGACAATGCGCCCCATCGCATGGTGTTCGTTCCTGATTGGAAACTACAGCCAAAGTGTGGACTACTACAACCGCATCATCGCCAAGCAGCCCGGCGCAAACGACTACATCAACCGCGGACATGCCCTGCTGTGCAGCGGACAGGTGAAAGACGCCGTGGCAAGCTATATGGACGCCGTTGACAAATCAGGCGGCAGCGAGGTGCTGAAAACCCTTGACGACGACCGCCACTACCTGCTCGACGCCGGTGTGGACAAACTCACCATCGCGCTGATATTCGACAAAATCCGATACAAAGGTTTGGGCACTTCGGAAAATATGTAGTAAATTTGCAAAAACATCAGTTATTATAAAAATATGAATTTCAAATCATTAATCATTCCATTATTATTTACAGCACCAATAATGACAAACGCTGAAAATATATTCTTTGAGGAATTCAAAACGACACACAACGTTGTGCCGTTCGACAGAATCGAGAAGAGTTTCTATGAGGAAGCAGTCGATTCAGGTATCAAACAAGCAGACCGCGAAATCGAGGTTATCGTCAACCAGCGCTCGCGCCCTACGTTTGAAAACACTATCGAGGCGCTTGAGAATGCCGGAGAGATGCTCAACCGCACGCTGCTCACATTCTATCCAATCCTGTCGGCCGACGGCGACGAGGAAATGAACCAGATTTCGCTGCGCATCGCCCCGAAACTGGCTGAACACAGCGCAAACATCTCTCTCAACGAGAAGTTGTGGCAACGCGTAAAGGAGGTCTACGAAAACCGCGACAAACTCGACCTCAACACTGAGCAGAAAACGCTGCTTAAAAACACCTACGACTCGTTTGCCCGCAGCGGTGCAAACCTTGAGGGCGCCGACCGCGACGCTTATCGCAAGCTTCAGGCGGAATTGTCGGAACTGACGCTCAAATTCGAGCAAAACACGGTGAAATGCACTGCCGCGTATGAATTGTGGCTCACAAAAGACGACCTTGCGGGTCTGCCGGAAAGCACGGTGGAGGCTGCCGCTCTTGCCGCCAAGGAAAAAGGCAAAGAGGGTCAGTATCTTATCACGCTGCAACAGCCCACTTACATGGCGTTCATGAAATACTCCTCACGCCGCGACCTGCGCGAGAAGCTGTACAAGGCATACAACACGCAATGCGTCGGCGGAGAATTTGACAACACAAAAATCCTGAGCCGCATCGCCGAAGTGCGCTACGAGATCGCCAAACTGCTTGGCTACAACACGTATGCCGACTACAGCCTTGAGGACACCATGGCGCAAACTCCTGCCAACGTCTACAAATTGCTCAATCAACTGCGCGACGCCTACAAGCCGGCATGGAAAAAGGAGCTGAAAGAGCTGACCGACTATGCTCAGAAACTCGAAGGCAAGAAAATCCAGCTCCAGAACTGGGACTACTCATACTATGCCAACAAGCTGAAAAACGAGAAATACTCTTACAATGACGAGGAACTCCGTCCTTACTTTGAGCTCAACAACGTAATCAAAGGTGTGTTCGGTCTTGCAACGCGTCTCTACGGCTTGCACTTCACCGAAAACCAGAACTATTCGGTATACCATCCGGAAGTGAAGTCGTTTGACGTGACCGACGCCGACGGCAACTTCGTCGGTGTGCTCTACACCGACTTCTTCCCACGCGACACCAAGCGTTCAGGCGCATGGATGACTGAATTCCGCCCGGAGCGCATCGTCGACGGCGTCAGCCAGCGTCCGCACGTAACCCTGACAATGAATTTCACAAAGCCTACAGAAACAAAGCCTTCCCTGCTTACGTTCTATGAGGTGGAAACGTTCATCCATGAGTTCGGACACGGCCTGCACAGCCTGCTCGCTCAGACTAAATATCAATCAATGTCGGGAACCAACGTGTACCGCGACTTTGTGGAAGTGCCGTCGCAATTCAACGAGAACTTCTTGACACAAAAAGAATTCCTCGACAGTTTCGCACGCCACTACCAGACAGGCGAGGCTATTCCTCAGGAACTTGTCGACAAGGTGATCAAGTCATCACAATTCGGCGCGGCGTATGCCTGCCTGCGCCAGCTCAGCTTCGGCTACCTCGACATGGCATACCACACAACGACAGCGCCTGTGACCGATCCTATCGCGTTTGAACGCGAGGCGATGAAGCAAGTGCAGATGTTCCCGGCCGTTGACGGATGCATCATGGCACCGCAGTTCAACCACATCTTCTCTGGCGGTTATGCCGCAGGCTACTACAGCTACAAGTGGGCAGAGGTCATCGAAGCCGACGCTTTCCAATATTTCAAGGACAACGGAATCTTCAATCCTGAAATTGCCAAGTCATGGAAGGACAACGTGCTTAGCCGCGGCGGCACAGAAGCCCCTATGGTGCTCTACAAGCGTTTCCGCGGTCAGGAGCCTACAATCGACGCTCTGTTGATTCGCGACGGCATCAAGAAAGAAACTAAAAAGAAGAAATAATCAATATTTCTTCGCAATCCCACCAAAATGAAAAGGCGCCCAAACGGCGCCTTTTCTATTTTTCATATTTTAAATTACAATTTCTTCACCACCTTTGCCGGATTTCCGACAGCGACACTGTTGTCAGGAATGTCGTGGACCACGACGCTGCCGGCACCTATGGTGCATCCCGACCCTATACTCACTCCAGGCAGGATAGTTGCGCCACCGCCAATCCAGCAGTTGTCGCCGATGTTGACCGGCCGCGCCCACTCGTCGCGGGAGTTCCGTTTTCCAGGGTCGACATCATGGCAAGCCGTGTATATCCCGACATTCGGTCCGATAAAGCAATCGTCGCCGATGGTCACATAAGCCTCGTCAAGCACCGTCAGCCCGAAATTTGCGAAGAAGCGCTTGCCCACACGGATGTGCTTGCCATAGTCGCAATAGAAAGGCTGGTTGATAAATGTGTCGTCGTCCATCTTTCCCAATATTTCTCTGAGCTTCAGATTCCGTTCCTTAATCAACGTTGGTCGTATCTGATTATATTCCCAGCAGAGATCCTTCACGCGGTTCAGCATCTCCAACAGCTCCTTGTCGACGGCTGAATACACCTCGCCGTCAAGCATTTTCTGATATTCGGTTTTCATTCTCACGACAAATGCTCCACGCGCGACGTGTCCTTGCTGAACGTATAGCCGTTTGCCTGATGTGTGGCAAGCACAAGCACTTCGGCAATCTGCACATGCTCCGGCGCGTTGGCGGCATACAGCACCACGTCGGCTATGTCATCGCCGTTGAGCGGATGGATGCCGGCATAGACGCTGTCGGCTTTCGACTTGTCGCCACGGAAACGCGTGACGCTGAAATTGGTTTCCACAAGTCCGGGCTTCACGTTGGTGACGCGCACACAGGTGTCGACAAGGTCGATGCGCAAGCCGTCGGAAAGAGCCTTCACTGCCGCCTTCGTGGCGCAATACACATTGCCTCCGGCATAAGCCTGGTCGCCCGCAACGCTGCCTATGTTGATTACGTGCCCGAGGTTGCGCTCCACCATGTGTGGCACAACGAGGCGCGTCATCGTAAGCAATCCCTTGATATTGGTGTCGATCATTGTTGACCATTCATCGATGTCGCCCTCAAATTCTTTGTCAAGGCCGAGAGCAAGCCCAGCGTTGTTGACCAGCACGTCAATGTCGCGCCAACGTCCAGTAAGGCTGTCGAGAGCCTCCTGCGCCGCCTTGCGGTCGCGCACGTCGAAAGCAAGCGTAGTCACCTCCACTCCTTCCAATTCAGCCTTCATAGCCTCCAACTTTTCCTTGTTGCGCCCGGTCAGCACCAAATCGTAGCCGCTGCCGGCGAATTTACGGGCACAAGCCTCTCCGATTCCGCTCGTAGCCCCCGTTATCAATGCTATTCTGTTCATTGTTGTCTAAGTTGTTTTTTCAAGGCAAAATTAGCAATAATCAGTAAAAAATGGCACCAACCCGCATTTTTTTAATTCTTTTGTTGCCCACCAGAGCCATTGCCGCCACCCTTCATCACGTCGTCGTTGCTGATTGAGCGTTCCGTGCGTTTCACGTTTACATTCATACTGCCAAGCCTCCATGACAGGCTGACTCCGAAGCGGCATGCATAATCCTTGTAATGCGACGTCTGCCGATAAGTGTCGGTGACAGTTGTGCTTGAATATTTTTTCCATGCCGAAAAGAAGTCGCTCGCAAAGAGAGATACCTCCATACGGTCTTCTTTGAGGAATGAGCGGTTGAGCGAAAGTCCGTAGAAATTATATGAGCCCGACCGGCCTTGCAGCGAAATGTAGGGTGCGCCGTATCCGCCGTAAGCCGTAAAATCCAGCTTCCACGGCAAACGTTGCCGCAGTTGTGCATAAAGATTGCCACCGAAACCACTGTTGCTTGAACCGAGTTCTTTGCTCCGCAAATCAACATAGCTGCCACTTGCCGACAACATGAAGCTTGTTTTATCAGTGATGTTCCAACTCATCCATACCGACAACGATGTGCGTTGCTCGCGCACGTAGTTTCCATAAGTTGAATTGCGCACGCCATCTCCGTCGACAAACGAATAGCCCGTCACGCCATTGTTGACAAAACTATAGCGCGCGTCGGCATTGAGGTTTACCTTCGAAGTGAAAATATTGTAACTCAAACTGATGCTATGGCTCTTCTCCGTCGACAAGTCCGGATTGCCGTAGCTTACATCGTTGGGCGTCGCCGAAATGCGGAACGGATTAAGGAACCAGATGCCCGGACGGTTCAAGCGCATATTGTAGCCGACGCGGATATTTGACATCTCCGAAAGCCCATAGCTTATGGCCGCCGACGGCACCACATCGTCAAAATTCTTGCTGAAGTTGCGGTCGGGATGACGTTCATATTCCACGTTCATAAACGTATGCTCATAGCGCACACCCGTCTTGAACCCGAATTTCTGTATTTTCAGATTATAATCCGCATATGCCGCCACAATGTTCTGACGCTGGCTGTAGTCAACCGAACTGTCTTCGTCGCCCGGCAAAGAGCCGTCAACCTGCTCCAGCAGCAGCGTCTGGCTGTCGCTGGCATTTTTGCGCGCAATGAACTTCATTCCCGCATCCACATAATGGTGTTCATTGATGGGATTCACATAGTCTACCTGCACGGTGTGCTCCGCAATGTGCGATTTGTTGTCCTGTCCCTGAGCATACGTGAGAAACGGCACCGATACCACATCGGAATACGTTGTTTCTGTCTGTGTCCGCTTCGGTGATTTGTCAAACTTATACGACACTGTCAGCAACTCGTCTTTCTTCTTGAACGAATGCTGATAGTCGACGCCTACCGAATGGCTGCCATATTTCGACAAGCTTTTGTCCAACGTATTGTAGGAATAGACCGGCACCTGTGCCGCATCAAGCATTACGAACGACGACGTGCCGTGGCTATTGTCGCGCCATGTGTAGAAATCATAACTGAACGTCACAAGATTGAGCGAGTCTGCCTCGTAACTGCCCGACAGCGATCCATAGTGCATCTGCGAGCGGCTGCCGTCAGCGCGGCTGACACTACGTAATGTCTGTTTCACTTTTCCGTCGGAGTCATAGTCATCACGCTCATAGTCAGACGAAGAACTATTATTGCGGCTTTCATAACTATACGAATAGTTGCCGCTCATCGTGAATTTCCCAACTTGGACCGAACCGTAGGCATAGGCCGACGGACCTTTGTTGCTGCCGGTCAGTCCGGCCGAAAGGTTATACCCCTGCATCCTTGAGCCCTGCGTGACGATGTTTATGATTCCGCCCACTCCCTCCGCGTCATATTTGGCACCGGGGTCGGTTATCACCTCTATCGACTTCACCGAACTTGCCGGCAGGCTGCGGAGCACCTCCTTCGGGTTGTTGCTCATCATCGTGTTTGGTTTGCCGTTGACATAGACCTTGAAATTCGACGAACCTTTCACCGTTATGTTGTCCTGACCGTCGACCGTCACCATAGGCACCTTGCGAAGCATCTGGATAGCCGTTTTCGACAACGCCTCGGGGTCGTCTTCAACGCGATATGTGACTTTGTCGATGTCCGCCTTCACCAAAGGCTTCTGCGCCACCACGCTGACCTCTTCAAGCTCAACGCCGGAAACAAGCGCCACGCGTCCGAGGTTGCACACACGCGCCGAGTCGCCCACCGCAAATTCAATGGAACGTTGACGCATACCTGTACCGCTTACCGTCAGCGTATAAACTCCCGGCTCAGCCAGTTTCTCGTCAAACGCGCCGTCGACTCCGCTTATGCCGAGCGTCGGTTCTGTTCCTCCGCGCTTGTCTACACGAAGCGTGGCATACGGCACCGGCTCATTTTCCAACGAGTCGATAACCACTCCTACAACACTGAAATTTTTGGAATTACCTATCCCGACAAATGCCGCCAGTAACAACACGGCAACAAGAATCCGCTTCATCAAAATCTTTTGTTTTATATCATTGTGAATTATTGCGCAAAGATAGTGCAAGGTGAGAGAAGAGCAAAACAAATTTATTTGATTTTGCGCTTCCGAACCGCAGCCTATCTTATCAAAAGATAGCGCAAGGTGTGAGAAAAGAGCTTGCTCAATTTTCTTTCCCGAACCGCAGCCTATCTTTTGAAGACCAAGTCCATTTCCCAGTCTCCGAATCTTCTGCCGACCGCCTCGGCCAGGCGGTCTTTGATTGATGTTCTGTTGGGAATATTGTGGGCGGAGGCTCCTTTATACGGAAATCTCTTGCGCCTGCGCCCATTGTGGCACAGTTGTTTGAACAATGCCCCTCCTACAGCCTTGTCCTCGACCACCCACTTATCGACAGTTGTGTGGCTGACGCTCACGCCCTTGCGTTTCATCGTTCCGGAGATCTGCTCAGGAGGACATTGGTCAACAATCAGATGCTGCAGGCATTCGAACTTGACTTTTGGCGAGATGGTGGCATTCTTTACCATGCGCCCCGTTCCTGCGCCATCTCATTGCGCATATCCGCCTTTCTTGTTACAGTTGCGCTTGAGCTCTCGATAAACGGTTGACGGATGCACTCCGATTTCATCTATGATAAATTTTGCAGACTTACCGCATTGCCGATACGAATAAATTACTTTAGTATTCAACATTTACCCCAGTATCGATACCTTTATTCTGTAAAGTGCGGTTTGCTCGCTGATATGATTTGCCAAAACTGATTCTGTAAACGATATTCAGCTCTACCATATTGGCGAAATCTTTTATATAGAATGTTTTAGAAATTGGGTGTACCTTTGACGGGGTCTCTGTTTCCTGTTGGAAACCTCTTTTCGTGAATGCGTTGACCATTCTTGCTCCAAACGAGAAATCTTTCCACCTGTATTTTGCTCCGAAATAATCGAAACGTATGTCGCGGCAGAATGTGCGTCCGTCAAGGCTGTAACGTGGGGCAACGGTATAGTTGGCATAGACTGTCCAATTCCCGAAGTAGGCGTTTGCGCTGATACTTGCCCATACCTTGTTCAGTGAGTTGTACTCCGCCTTGTCAGACACGTTGTATTTATCCCAACCGACAGATGCCGACAATGTGAGGTGGTTGAACAGATTTTGATAACTTAAATCCAACTGCGTACTGATATTGTCGGTGTAATTCCCATTTTCCGTCTTGTTGATAAACATTTGGTAATACTTGCTTGAAGGGTTATCATCGTAATACCACACAGAGTTTAATGAATTGTCTGTGCGGCTGTAGCTGCCCCATCCCGTTGCATAGAAATTTCCGGTATTATACCTTACGTATAAGCGGTGTCGCTGGTAGGTGCTTGGCTTTATGTATAAATTTCCCATTTGTAGCGATATGTCGTCAATGGTATGTACGTCATCATTCATCGCCGACAATGGTGGCATATCCGGACTGTACATATAGAGGTAATTGGCACTCCAATGTTTGTCTATCTTGAAATTGAGAGTCCCTAACGCTTTGAACTTCAAGTAATGTTCACTGCCAGACAGTCCGATGTTATGAAAATATTTTCCGCCAACGCTAAAAGTATATCCCAACTTGTTCCATTTTCCTGCGAGATCCCCATAAAAGTAGAGGTTATCCCTTGTCTGACGGTCGGGAGTAAACTCAGCGCCATTTTCTGAATACTTGTTTTCAGCGTGGTTCCGTCTGTAATTGACGCCATAGCGTGTGTCAACCTTTCCGATTTTCAAGGAATACAAAGCTTCTAATGCCGCAGCCCAACTGTCGTTGTTCGTGAGATTTATTTGGTTGAAATCAGTTCCGCTGTCATATTTATAGTGCATTTCTCTTGAATAATCTCCACTTGAAATCGTACCCATAGCATTTAGTTCCAAAGATTGCGTTTGGCTGAAATTTTTGCGGAAGTATAGGTCGAGTGTCGGAGAGTGTGATTTAGACTTGTTTGGATTGAACTTTTCGTATCTACTCTTGGCATCACCGATAATTTCCTCCATTATATTATAGTTTCGGTTGTTCCCATCATACGCTCGGAAACTGAGACGAGCCGCCAACATTGTATTCAAGTCATACATATATGTATAGCCTAAAGAAACATTGTTACTGAAATCTCTCATGGAAGAAGGTTGCCCTATTTGATTGCGATAAATAATGTTTTCTCTGCCTATGTATTGTTCTTGAGCATCAGAATACTGCTTGGTGTTTTTTTGCCAAGTGTTGCCGTAGTTGATGGACCATTCCGATTTCTTGTAATAATAAGTTCCCGCAATTGTCGCAATAGAGCGTAACGATGTAACTGCTTCATCAAGTTCCACCATTATTGTTCCGCCTTCCTGACGAGGTTTCATTATAAAGTTGATAACTCCTGACACTCCACGGTCAGCATATCTGATATCTGGTGTGTTGCGGTACTCAATCCTTAAAATGTCGTGTTGATTAAGTGACTGTACTTTTGATAAGGACTCTTCTTTGCCATTCACCTGAAATACCACACCGCCACCATCTACAGACACTCTTTTAAGAGCCTCATTTACTTGTAACCCCGGCATTTTAACCTTCATTTCACTCAAAAGATTCAGCGTTTCCGAGGCTCTGTTCAATTCCGCCAATGTCGGAATCAGCACATATTTGTCGGCTTTTTCTATAACATTGTCAGCACTGACCACCACTTCACCAAGCATAGTTCTTAGGCGATAATTTGATTTCTCCCAAATCCAAATCACCTTCATTGATGTTCACAGTGATTTTTTGCGACTCATATCCCATATAGCTGAGACCGACAAAAGCTTCGGTAACGTTCAGGTCTTTAAGAGAGAACCAGCCATTTCCATTTGTTGTTGAACTCATAAGTACTTTTGCTGAATCATTTATCAGAGTCACATATACACCAGGAAGCGGTTCTTTTGTTTGTTCGTCTATTACGACACCTGAGACACTATGTGCTTTTCCAAGAATAGCCATTAATAATGATACTATAACTATCGATATCCTCTTATACATACTCATATTTTTTAGCTTTGTCAAGTTGAATGCTATGCTCTATTGCATCTAAGGCAACTCGAATATTAAACAAGCAAGTGCAATATTACAAATAATTTCTGCATTAGCAAAATTCCGTCTGCTTTTTGCACTTCGAATTTTAATATAGGAAACAAAACACCACAAAAATTAGTTGCAGGCCACCACAAAAGTTAGCTGCAATACAAATCAATTCATAGCATTAAATATTCACTATATTATTGCTTACATACCGGCATCAAAATCATACCGCCTGCTTGAAAGACTGAAATCCTACGACACGGCGGAGAACTGGCGGAACAATGCACCGAAAGCATCGCGCAACTCGCGTTTTTCCGCCAGCTGCTCGCTCAGTTGCTTCGCCTTCGAATAAATCGCCTCGGCAAAACTCGTATCACCGTTGCTCATCGCCGTTGCAAAGTCGCAGCCAAGAGTGGCTCCGGCATTGCTGTACTCATAAAGCGTCCATAAGCGGCAGGCGGCATCGTCGCCTCTTTCAGCACGACATTTTTCCACCGCCATAAGCACGGCGTTGTCCACATCCGCCATTGCGGGCAAGTCGCCCGAAGCACATGCCGTCTGTCGAAGAAGAGCAAACAATTGCGCGTCGCCTTCAAGCGTGTCAGCCTTCAGCGTGCGCTCACTCATTTCCTGCAAAATGGTTTTGTAAGTATTTTTCATTATCGGATTTATTGAGAGTTAGATTTATCGTACATTGCAAATATATTAATTCAAATCTATTTCACGCAACAATTACAGCGTGCTTTTTTGTTAAAATTACCTAATCCAACACTCTTTTACCCAATGGTTTCATCACCTCGCCACTCCTTCTGATTAAAGATTGTTAATTACGCATCACGCGTCTTGGTCTATGCCGGAAACATTGTAATTTTACTATTTAAAATGCTTATGAATATGAAGAATGCTATAATCGTAGGCGCCACTTCGGGTATCGGTCTTGAGGTGGCACGCATAATGCGGAGCGAGGGCGTCAACATCGGGGTGGCTGGCCGCAGAGAGGACAGGCTGCGCAAGTTTGCCGAAGAAGGCGGCAACGTTGTGTGGCAACGCATCGACGTGACCGACGAAAACGCTGGCGGGCTGCTCGTTGATTTGGCGGAGCGCATGGGCGGCGTCGACACCATCCTGCTCGTTTCCGGGATAGGAAGCCAGAACCGCGACCTCGACCCGGGCATAGAAATCGCAACGGCAGAAACAAACGTTGTGGGATTCACCCGTATGATCGATGCGGCATTCAACTATCTGAAAAGCCATGGTGGCGGACACATCGGCGCCGTAAGCTCGATTGCCGGGACTAAAGGGCTGGGCATCGCCCCGGCATACTCTGCCACAAAACGCTTTCAAAACACTTACATACAATGCTTGGCGCAACTGTCGGCAATGACTCGCGCCAACATCACGTTCACCGACATCCGTCCGGGATTTGTCGACACCGACCTGCTGCGGTCGGGCAACTACCCGATGCTTATGCGCCCGGGAAAGACCGCACGAATGATTGTCGACGCCTTGCGCCGCAAAAAACGCGTGGCGACAATCGACTGGCGATACCGCTTGCTCGTGGCGGTATGGAGAATGATTCCCGACTGCATCTGGGAAAGAGCGAATATTCAAACAAAACAATAAAATAATAGAAATGAAAAAACTTTTTGCAACAATCATCGTTGCGTCAACGGCTGCGGTGGGCTTTGCCGCCACTCCGTTGTGGATGCGCGATGTAAAAATCTCGCCCGACGGATCGCAGATTGCATTCTGCTACAAGGGCGACATCTACAAAGTTGCCTCTACTGGAGGCTCTGCCGTGCGGCTAACATCGCACGACTCATACGAGTCGGTGCCTGTATGGTCGCCCGACGGAAAGCAGATTGCTTTTGCCAGCGACCGATACGGCAACAACGATGTGTTTATTATGAATGCCGACGGTGGTTCGGCGGTGCGTCTGACCACAAAGTCTGGAGGCGAGGTGCCAGAGGCTTTCTCACCCGATGGAAAATACGTATATTTCTCAGCCAACAATCAGAAACCTGCGGCAAGTGCGCTGTTCCCCGACGTGTTGCTTGAGCTGTACAAAGTGCCAGCCACTGGCGGACGCCAGGAGCAGGCTCTCCCTACTCCTGCCGAATGCCTGTCGTTTGCCAAAGACGGCAGCATGTTTGTATATCAGGACCGCAAGGGTTATGAAGACGTATGGCGCAAACATCACACGTCGTCTGTGACACGCGACATCTGGGCATACGACACCAAAACCGGCAAGCACACCAACCTGACGGCTCATGCCGGAGAGGATTTGTGCCCGGCTTTGTCGGCCGACGGCAACACGGTGTATTTCCTCAGTGAGCGCAATGGAGGCTCGATGAACGTATACTCTATGCCGCTCGCAAACCCGGCGGCATTGACAAAGATTTCCGACTTCAGCACTCACCCGGTGCGCTTCCTCAGCGTTGCCGACAACGGCACGATGTGCTACACCTACGACGGAGCCATCTACACTCAGCTAAACGGTGAGAAACCGGCGCTCGTCGACATCGACATTGTGCGCGACGACGTTGACCTGCCGTCAAGCCTGTCGTTCACAAACGGCGCTACTTCGGCAAGCGTGTCGCCAGATGGCAAGCAGGTGGCTTTCACCGTGCGCGGCAATGTGTTTGTGACATCGGTGGAATATGGCACAACAAAACAAATAACCAACACCGTGGAGGGCGAGGCCGACGTTGACTTCGGCGCCGACAACCGGTCGCTCGTATATGCCAGCGAGCGCAACGGGCATTGGGGGCTTTACACGGCTTGCATAAAACGCTCCGACGACCTCAACTTCCCTAATGCAACTCTAATCGACGAGCAGCCGCTGCTCGCCGACTCTCTCGCCGACCGCCAGAATCCGAAATTCTCGCCCGACGGAAAAGAGGTGGCTTTCATCGAGGATGAATGCCGGCTTATGGTGGTCAACGTGGCCACTAAAGCTGTGAGGCAGGTGACCGACGGTTCGGAATGGTTTATGGGTGGTTTCAACTACGCCTGGTCGCCTGACGGAAAATGGTTCTCGCTTGAAATCATCGGCAACGGACACGACCCTTATTCCGACGTGGCTATCGTAAAGGCTGACGGATCGGAGAAGCCGGTAAACCTGACTGGCAGCGGATACTTCAGCTCGCAGCCAAGATGGGTGCTCGACGGAAACGCTGTGCTTTTCCTCACAGACCGCTACGGTATGCGCAGCCATGCTTCGTGGGGTTCGCTCAACGACGTGATGCTTGTGTTTATGAACAAGGACGCCTACGACAAATTCCGACTTAGCAAGGAGGATTACGAATTGCAGAAGGAATTGGAAAAGGAGCAGAAGAAAAATGCCGAAAAGGCTGACGCCGACAAGAAAAAAGGCAAAAAGAAAGACGGCAAGAAGGCTGACAAGAAAGAAAAGAAAAAAGACATTGACGTGCAACTTGACGGCATCGAGGACCGTATTGTGCGCATCACGCCAAACTCTTCCGAAATTGCCGATGCCATCGTCGATGCCGATGGAGAGAGCCTGTACTACCTGTCGGCTTTCGAGGAGGGTTACGATCTTTGGAAACTCGACTTGCGCAAAAAGAGCACGGAATGCCTGAAGAAACTCGACACGTCGTCGGCTCAGTTCGACGTGCAGAAAGACGGCAAGTGCATTTTCATTCTCGGCTCACGCATAATGCAGAAACTCACCGTGGCTTCCGACAAGATGGAACGCATCAGCTACAAGGCTGAGATGAAGATGGATTTGGCAAAGGAACGCGAATATATGTTTGACCACGTTTGCCGCCAGGAGGCCCGCCATTTCTACCGCACTGACATGCACGGTGTGGACTGGCCGATGATGACAGCTGCATACCGCAAGTTCCTGCCTCACATCAACAACAACGCCGACTTTGCCGAGCTGCTCAGCGAAATGCTCGGTGAGCTAAACGTGTCGCACACGGGTGGCAGATACCGTGCCGGTGCCCGTGGAGAAGCCACTGCCAACTTAGGTCTGTTCTACGACCTTTCGTATGAAGGAAAGGGCGTGAAAATCGACGAGGTGATTGCCGGAGGTCCTTTCGACAACGCGTCTTCAAAGGTGAAGAAGGGATGCATTATCGAGAAAATCAACGGACAGGAAATTTCTGCCGACACCGACTTCTATGCGCTGCTCGCCGGGCTGACTGGAGAGAAGGTGCTGATTTCGCTTTCCGATGGCGGCAAGCAGTGGGACGAGGTGGTGAAACCTATCTCTGACGGCGCTTGCGGTGCTTTGCTCTACCGCCGATGGATCAAACAACGCGCCGCCGACGTGGACCGCTGGTCAAACGGCCGCTTGGGATACGTACATATCGAATCAATGGACGACAACAGTTTCCGTACAGTGTACTCTGACGTGCTTGGTAAATACAACAAGAAGGAGGGCATCGTGATCGACACTCGCTTCAATGGTGGCGGACGCCTCCACGAAGATATCGAAATTCTGTTCAGCGGAACAAAATATCTCACTCAGGTGTACCGCGGAAGAGAAGCGTGCGACATGCCGAGCCGCCGATGGAACAAACCTTCAATCATGGTGCAGGGCGAGGCCAACTATTCCAACGCTCACGGAACGCCTTGGGTATACAAACACATGCGCCTCGGCAAACTTGTCGGCGCTCCGGTGCCTGGCACTATGACAAGCGTTTGGTGGGAACGTCTGCAGGACTCTTCGCTGATTTTCGGCACTCCGGTCATCGGATACCGCACCGCGGAAGGAAATTACCTTGAGAACTCGCAACTGGAGCCAGATATCTATGTGCTGAACTCTCCTGAGGACGCTGCCAATGGTTTGGACGCACAACTGAAAGCTGCGGTCGACGAGCTTCTTCGCGAACTCGACGCAAAAAAATAAGTCCTAACACGGCTTGACTAAGACAAGCGGATGCGACACCTCTCGCATCCGCTTATCCTTTAATATTGCGAACGTTGCGACAAAAAAACTCCGTAAATGTTTGCCGTATGGAAAAATATGCGTACATTTGCACGCCATTACAGAAGTCGCCTTTACCAGCGGCGCGTAACTTTGTAATAATAAAAAAGATATAGAAATGAAAAAAGACATTCATCCATCAAACTATCGCGAGGTTGTTTTCAAAGATATGTCGAACGGCGAAACTTTCATCACTCGCTCGACTGTCGCTGCTAAGGAGACAATCGAAATCGACGGCGTTACTTACCCGCTCGTAAAACTCGAAATCACGAGTTCTTCTCACCCTTTCTTCACTGGTAAGCAGAAATTGGTCGACACAGCTGGCCGCGTAGACAAGTTCATGAGCCGCTACGGAAACCGTCTCAAGAAATAAGGTTCAGAAGAACATCAAAATATCCTCAAAACAAAACAACAAAGCAGGGACAGCCTCTTCGGCAGTCCCTGCTTTGTTGTCTAACGCACACTTATGCACACAAGATGGGCTCAGTAGAAATTTAGTGGGGATAAGCAAATAAATTGGCGATACGGAAAAGAAAGAACTTCTTGTCGACGACGCCTCTGAGATTAGCGCGAAAGA
>QWBY01000308.1_pt1 | contig 66239 bp, 75 predicted proteins | sample 1972471 | NCBI WGS metagenome assembly QWBY01 (sample SAMN09866722, study PRJNA288562) | Human gut metagenome isolate term6_stool, whole genome shotgun sequencing...
TTTACTACTTTCTCCTTAAATTCTGTTTTGTATTTTGTCATTAAAAAACTGACCTCCTTTAGTTGGTTTGTTAGTCCAACTTTTTGGGGTCAGTTCACTAACAGGGGTTTTTATTTTAAATCAAAATAATACTTAGTAATTCAAAAATAATAAGAAATTTAATAATAATTATCTCCCATGCTATACGTATAGCATTTAAAAAGTAAATAAATATCTTTTACTTAAATGGAGGGTTTAATTTTGTAGTGGAAGCATCTTGCTTCTACAGCCGGGCAGTTGAGTTCTGTAAATCAGCCTTCGAAATGCTCGTTTTCACTTAGAAAATTATTGGAATACTCTCCCAACTGCAGTCACCCTGAGCGGAAGAGCCGCAAGGCTCTGAAGTCGAACGGGTCTAACCCTGGGGCTATGTAAGAATGATGATTTAATATACATGCTATCCGGATAGCATCAAAAATGTAAATAAGTATCTTTTACTTAAATGGAGGGTTTATTTTTGTAGCGGAAGCAACCTGCTTCCATCCCGATAGGCTCTGCACGGAAAATTTTTGTTGATGAAAATATACAATGAGAGATCTACACCTCTACACGGTCATCCTGAGCGAAGACGACTTTTGTCATCGAAGTCGAAGGATCTCTCGTTTGGTGGGGTTATATAAGGATGAATTAGTTGCAAAGACTAGGCTAAATACAGCTTATACCTGTTCGACTCACTTCATTCGCTCAGGGTGACAACCACTAAATAATTTTATTTACTAATTAATAACCATTATCTCCCGTGCTCTACGTAGAGCATTTAATTTTTTACCAATCAAAAAAATTCACAAAAATTTAAGAGAATAGCTCTCAAATTTAATACTTTTGTAAACTATTAAAAGAAAAGCTATGATATACTAAAAAAAGAGGTGGTAAAATGAAGCTTATAGAGATTCGCGACCTAAAGAAAATCTATAAAATGGGCACAGAAAAAGTAGTAGCCCTTGGAGGAATAAATCTGGATATATATGAAGGAGAGATCCTCTGCCTACTAGGTACATCTGGCTCAGGGAAATCCACGCTTTTAAATATGGTTGCAGGACTTGATAAACCTACCTCGGGATCGATAACCATAGGCGGGGTACATATCGAGAAATTAAACGAAAATCAAGTGACTAAATTTAGAAGATTAAATGTCGGATTTATATTCCAATCCTATAATCTAATAAAGAATCTTTCGGCAATGGACAATGTGAGCTTGGGGCTTATATTTAAAGGAGTATCGAAGAAAAAACGAGATGAACTGGCAAAGGACATACTTGAAAAAGTAGGACTAGGTGACAGACTCCACCACAAACCAAATGAGATGAGTGGAGGACAGCAACAGAGAGTTTCAATAGCCAGAGCATTCGTAGATGCACCGAGGATTATCTTTGCAGATGAGCCGACGGGAAACCTTGACACCAACACATCATTTGAAGTAATGAACCTGATGTGTGAAATGGCAAGGAAGAACAATCAGACACTGATAATAGTAACCCACGACGTAGAGACATCCATCTACGCAGATAGAATCGTGGATATGAGAGACGGAATGATAACAAGCATAGAAGAAAATGAAGCAAAGATACCTAGAAAGGAGATAGTATGAAAAAAATAACTTCTATATTACTGGCATTTATAATGCTAATTACAATTAATACTTATGCAACAGGGAAAGAGGATTATGGAAAGATAATAGTTTCTGTAAATCAGACGATAAATATGGCAGCCAATGGATCGCAACAAGTTCCAGTAACTATCAATATCAACAATATGAAAGGCAGAGAAGTAACAAATCTTACTTTAAAAGCATCAATAAAAGATCCGGACAAAGTATATATAGCAGGAGATGGTTATCTATACAATGGATCCGATAAAGTTTTTGACGCTAGATTAAATAATAATTTAACTGATGGAAAATTTACTGGATATTTCGACATAGTTACAGAAAGTGATTTTGTAGGTGGGACTATTCCAGTCACTTTAGATTTACAATACGATATAGGCGGAGAAAGAGTAACACAACAAGAAACCATATATGTAAGAATAAATGGAAGATCTAACCCGGCAATAGAAATTAAAAAAGTTGACACCTTCTGGATCAACGAACAAGAAGCGGGAAAGGAATTCCAAGTTCCATTCCAAGTGACAAACACAGGGGATGCACCAGCAAATAACATTAAAATCTCCCTTGATGGACTAAAATCAAAGGAAATAACCCTTGCAAACGGTCTTTCAACTGCAGATATCACAACCTTAAACCCGGGCGAAACTCAGTATATTACATTTAATCTAAAATCAGATAAGTCAATGGCACCCGGAACATATATGTTAAACCTTGATTATACGTTTTCGGGATATGGAGCAGATGCAAATAAAACTAATGAACAAGCTCCAAAGACTGGTAAATATCAATTTTCATTTAATATAACCAAGTCACAACAAGAGCCTTCAGCACTAGAGTTTAAAAATATCAAATTTCCAACTGGAATCCTATATAGAAATTCAAAAGCTACAATCTCCTTTGACCTAGAAAACACAGGAAGGCTAGTTGCTAAGAATCTAAAAGTACAAGCAAATAGTCAAGACCAAAACGGACTAGCTTCAAGAACTGTGTCAATCATCCAATTAAAGGAATTGGCACCAGGAGAAAAGAAGAATTTTTCATACGATTTTATGGTTACACCTTCTGCAGAAACCAAGAACTATCCAGTTGAGTTAAAAGTTGAATACACAGATGACTCAAAGGCAGAAGCTCAATCTACAAGTCAAATAGTAGGAGTATTTGTAAAAGCACCTACGGATAAAAATGATGGTAAGCCTGTAAATGAATCTACACCTAAACTTATAATTGAAGATTATTATTTAGAACCACAAACCATAGAAGCAGGCAAGCCATTTAAACTATATTTAAAATTCTTCAACACCAATGCGAAAAAGGCGGTTAAGAATATCAAGATTTTCTTAACTTCAGATACACAAGAATCGGTAGGCTCAGGAGAATCAGGTGGTCAACATGGAGGATCAATGCCAACAGCATCAGTATTTACGCCTGTAGACTCTTCAAACACATTCTACATTGCAAACATCGCACCGGGAGCTAGGGTTGAAAAAGAAATTTCATTTACTACAGTTCCTGATACTGCTGCGAAGACCTATACAGTAGTTGCAAACTTTGAATACGAAGACGCAAAGGCAAACAAATATACAGACACTGCTCAAATCGGCGTGCCTGTAGTTCAACAGGCAAAGCTTGAAGTGGGAGATGTGCTTCCTCAAGGGGAATTTATGTTAGGATCTGAAACTCCGCTTTCAATAGATTATTACAACACTGGTAAGGCAAATCTTTCAAATGTCATGATTAAGATCAAGGGTGAAGGATTAAAATTCGACACTCCATCATACTATAAAGGAGCTTTTGCACCGGGCTCTCAAGATACTTTTTTGGTAAATGTAACTCCTGAAACTCCAGGAAATAAAAAGGTTGAGCTTGTATGGACATTTGAAGATTCCATGGGAGTTACCCAAGAGATAAAGAAGGAATATGAATTTACCGTAGAAGATATGCCTCAAATGGATGAAAATGATATGAACAACCAAGATATGAAGGGCGGAGGAGGCTCCAAACTAATTTTCAAGATACTTGGTGGAGTTGCAGTTGCGGCAGCGGCAATAGGTGGAGCATTCTTTATCCACAAGAAAAAGAAAAAAGAAGATGAGGATCTAACAATCTAATGAAGTTTAACGATTTATTCAAAATGGCGGCGGGGAATTTGGCTTCTAGGAAGCTAAGGACATTCCTAACCGTTCTAGGCGTAATAATCGGTGCAACGGCAATAATTATAATTATCTCAATCGGTCGTGGCTTTAAATACATGAACTCAAAATTCTATGAAGATATGGGGGATATGAGAATCTTGGAGTTAAACAATCCATATATGGGATTTGATCCAGAGACGGATAAGACAGGATACAAAAAGCCGAAGAAGAAGCCGATGAACAATCAAACAATAAAAGATGTTTCGGAAATAGAACACGTAAAGGCGGTAATTCCAGTATATGAAGGAGTTATAAGCCTGAAAATGGGAAGAGAAGAGGCTACCTATGTAGACATTGTAGGAATGCCTCCTCAATACATGGAAGACTATGGGCTTTCGCTTGAGAATGGAAAGTATGTTTCCCCGGGAGAAAAAAATCCTGTAGTAATAATGGGAAGCTCAGTCAAGTATCAATTTTATGACAAAAGTCGTCCTAACTACTTCTCAGAAAAGAAATCTCTAATGAATAGAAAAATCTACATTACGAAATTTGAGCCAAAGAGCACAGACGACGATGGAATGTCATCTATGGGAACTATGGAAATGGGTGGAGATCAAAATAGTCAAAGCGATGGCAAACAGGTTCAACTTAGAATCTCTGGAGAAACTGTAAATGGAGGAGATTACCGAAAAAACAGCAGTGTCTTCATGAGTATAGAAGCTTATAAAAGCTTGGCAAGTCAATTTAAAGTCAAATTAAAATCTAAAGACTACAACAATATAAAAGTAGTAGTTGACGATATAAAAAATGTAGATCAAGTTACTAAGGAGCTAAAAGATAAGGGATACCGTCCTTATAATATGACGAAGGAATTCCTAGACAACGCCAACAAGCAAATAGGAATCGTGCAAGCGGTCTTCGGCGGTATCGGAGCAATCTCATTTATAATTGCAGCTATAGGAATCGCAAACACGATGATTATGTCCATCTACGAAAGAACTAAAGAGATAGGAATAATGAAGGTAATAGGAGCATCGATAAAAGATATTCAAAACCTATTCCTTTTAGAAGCGAGTCTTATAGGTCTTATTGGAGGAGTGATTGCAGTTATAAATTCTCTAATAATTTCAGTAGTGGCTAATAAAGTGTTCTATGGATACTTTATGGGACAGCTGGGAGGAGAGACATTAAACTTCGAGCCTAAGATTTCAATAGTCTCAGTCGGACTTATCCTAACAGCTCTTGGATTTTCAACGCTGATTGGACTTCTTTCAGGATACCTACCTGCGAGACGTGCAATGAAACTATCAGCACTTGATGCAATAAGAACTGAATAAAATAAAAAAAGCAGCGAAGAGAATTTTTAAATTTCTCTAATCGTTGCTTTTTATTTGGTAAATTTAGTTTTTAGTCGATGTCTATGGCATCGTCAATCTCTATATTGGCATTTGTGGTTGAGAGGATAAAATCAATAGCATCTCCACCTTCTTCAAAGTGGGTTGTGGATGCGATGATATGTTTGTTGTTGGAATAGCCGTTCTTTTGTGTATTGAATTTCATTTCAATAGGAATATTTAAGTTGATTCTTCCAGCTGTTGTGGAAAGATCGAAGTTTGCCTTGCGTTTAAGACTTCCAAGGTCGATAGAAAGATCCCCATTTGTGCTACTAAGTTTAGTTTTGGCAAGTTTTTCTGTAATTAGATTTTTTAAGTCTATAGATCCGTTCGAAGTATAGAGTTCCAAATTGATAAGATCTAGTTTTTCACCTTTGATTTTGCCATTTGATGTTGAGCCTCTGAACTCATCGAAGAAAATATTTTCTATTGAAATCTTGCCATTTGATGATTTTACATGTGCCACTGAGCCGTTTGTGTTTTCGATAGCAATAGGTCCGTTGGAAGTGGTTAGAGATAGATTTTTCACCTTGGAATCTTCTATCCTTAACTTTCCATTTGTTGTAGATAGATCAAGTTTTGATGCATTGATATCTTCTACAAATATAGGGGCGTTGGTAGTTTCAACTAAAATATTTGAAAATTCTTTTTCAGGAACCTTAACAAGCACTTCAAGATAGAACTGTTCCTTGCCACTTGGTTTCTTTGATTTAAAAGTAATTTTACCTTCTTCGTTTTCAAATGTGAAGAAGCTACTATCGTCTAGAATTTCCATGTTTTTATAGTGAACTGTCACGTTTAAAGAAAGTTCATCTTCGTCAGTACTTTCTAATTCAACAGTTCCATTTTCGTTGTATATAGTAAGCTCTGGGCTTTTTACATCAGAGACATCTACCTTAAAAAGTTTTTGGAAAAGGTCAAATTTGCCTTTGATTTGGAAGGTAAAATCCCTGTCGAAAAGAGTGGAGAATGTACCTTTTATAAAATCGTTGACGTTTTTTTCTATATCTTGAAGTCCTTCCTTCGCTTTGTCTACGTCGAAGGAGATGACATTTTTATTCTTCTTTACCGGATTTTCATAGCTTAAAGCGTTTAAAAGTTCTTTTGCTTCTTGGGCGGTGATTTTTCCCTTTTGTAACATTTCTAATATTTGGTCTTGTTCTTTCAATTTAATCCCTCCTTTGTTTAAGTAGGTTCACAGCTTCTTCGGAAGTGATTTCGCCTCTGTCCAGCTTATCTAAAACTTCTGAACGACTAAGAGAAATCTCTTTATCTTCTGGGTAGCCGAGAGCCACCACGATTTCTTCTAATTTATTGCGTACAGTTGGGTAGGATATTCCCATCATTCGTTCCATTTCTTTGATACTGCCACGACTTACAAGGAAAAGTTCAACCATTTTAAGCTGTTCTTCTGAAAGCTGGTTAAACTTAGTTAAATAAAAATCTCCTTCTATGGAAATATGACAGTGTTTACATTCGATTCTTGTAGCAACGGTTGGCTTGCCGCAGAAAGGACAAGTACCTGGAATTTGATTTGCCATAAGAGCCTCCTTTCATCTTTAATTTAATTGTACTACTAAAATTAAAAAAATCAATATAAAAATTAATAAAATTAATTATAAAATTAAAAATATTAATTAAATTTAAATTATACTTATAAATATTAAAGAGTGACAAGAATTAAGAATGAAATTAAAATAAAAAATTATACAAAAAATTAAAAAAAGGCAGCCGAAGCTGCCGAAAAAGAGATTATTTTCTAACGATTGTGTGGTCCTTTTTATTTACTTTTTCTTGATCCCAATCTGGATGGTATTCCCTCCAAATTTCTTCAGCCATTGGGCGCCATTCTTCTGAATATGCATCACACTTTGCACAGAGTTCTTCCGCACTTTCGCTTGCGATTAAGTCTGTTGAGTGAGCCTGTGATGTTTCTACCATGTGGCGTAGAAATTCTGGGTTTTCAAGCATTGGGCAAGGTCTGAAGTGGTTTTCGTTGAATGGTTGATTTTGTTGATATTGACGGAATAGCGGTTGAGCTAGTGCGTCTTTGATGCTGGTGTCTCTTATATTTGCAGATGAATAGTGGATGAATACGCAAGGTTCCACATCACCATTTGCATTTATGTGAAGATAGTTTTTACCACCAGCGATACAACCGTTTATAAATTCGCCGTCGTTTTGGAAATCGATAGGGAATAGTTGGAATCCATCAGGATCTTTTCTTATTTCACGAATACGGTGAATCATATATTTTCTTTGGTCTGGTTTAAGCATCAAGTCCACAGCTGCATCTTTTCCCACTGGCATGTAGTGGAAGAACCATGCTAGACGAGCACCTTTATCTTGAACGAATTGTAAAAATTCATCAGAAGTTACTGTCTTATAATTCTTTGAGGTATAGCAAACTGCGATTCCGAAGAGTAGACCTTCTTCACGCATAAGTTCCATAGCTTTAACTACTTTGTCAAAGACTCCTTCGCCACGTCTAAAGTCGTTGGCTTCTTCGAATCCTTCTAGTGAAACTGCAAATGATAGATTGCCTACACGCTTAACTTCTTCGCAAAATTCTTTGTCAATTAGAGTTCCGTTTGTAAATGCATGGAAACCACAGTCATTGTGTTTTTCACAAAGGCGAATCAAGTCATCCTTACGCACCAATGGTTCTCCACCTGTTAGTAGATAGAAATAGCAGCCAAGTTCTTTACCTTGGGTTACAATATCATCCATCTCTTCAAAGGTTAGATTTAGTTTGTGACCATATTCTGCAGCCCAACATCCGGTACATTTTAAATTACAAGCACTGGTTGGGTCAAATAAAATTGTCCATGGCACATTGGTGCCCAAGCGTTTACGAATCTTTCTTTGAACTAGAGATCCATATAGTCCAGCTTGATATCCTGCATTAAGTGCAGTTTGTTTTAAAATATTTTTGTCTGTGTGTTCATAGACATCAAATGCCATCTTGACCCATTTGTGGTCCATATTTTCTACATTTTTCTTAGCATCTTCAAACTTTTTATCGTCGAAGACATTCATCTTTTGTCCATAATCCAAAAGCTTTAACATAGCCTTTTGAGGATCTTCTTCAAAACTATTAAGCGAGCTGTCTATTATTTTCTCTGCAGTCTTACGACCGATTGTATTGGTTAAACCTGCCATTATAATTCCTCCTATGTATTAAAAATATTATTTGAAACAAAGTTGAACAATGTTCATTGCTTTTCTGCTTAATTTATACCCGATATATAAGTAACTAAACATTCTATAATTATTAAATTTTAAAAATGATAAAAAAATAGAGAAAAATAGACTAAATGAAAAGAATAAAGACAAAAAAATAGCGGACTAGCCACTATTTCAATTTTTTTATTTATTTTTTCTAACTATTTAAAAGCTCCATTTGTAAATCCGTTTAGAGTATTTTCTCCAGAAGAGATCTTAAATTTAATATTATTTAGTACAATAGATTCTGCTTGATTGTAGGAAGCTCGTTTGTTTTCTTCATATTGAACATCTCTTGCTTCATTGGTTATAAAGAATATTTTGCCATTCTTCGCTACTCTAGCACTATCTTCATTAGTCGTAACATTTTGAAAGACGTATCTTACAATACCCCCCCCGAAACTATAATTATCAACGTCATAGAATTCAATTCCATCTTTGAAGAATAAAATTTGAAGTTTCATAAGATCTTTTTCGTTTATGGGAGCAGTTACTTTTGGATTTCCAAATGTGTAGATGAAATTACCTCCATCAAGTGTTGCAGTCGTGCCTGCCATTTCCTTAACCTTATTTCCTGATGGAACTAGGATGATTCTGTCAAATAGTTCAAATGATCTTATCATTTCATCGGAAAGAGGTTTCGGACTTTTTATAAAATCACGGGCTTTTACTCTGACTATGCAGCCATTTTCTCGGGAAAGTAAAGTTCTAAGGGTATCAATAGTTATATCTGGTTCTTCCGTAAAGTAGTAACAGCCTAAGAATCCATTATCATCATTTCCATTTATCTTTTTGCCTTCCGCATTTACATACTTGGAGTGAACTGTTACACCTCGCATATATTCATCAGGTTTTATTTCTAATTTAGCATCTACATCCTTAGGAATAAGTAGTTTAAATCCGTACTTAGGATAGTCTTTAACCACATAATTTGAACTTACCTTAGGAGCCTTCTTTGGAAATTCTGCAGGCTTATTTCCGATGTGTACAGATCTTGAAGGTTCATCCCAACCAACTTCTTTTCCAAACGCTTCAGATATAAATCTAAGTGGAACGAAAGTGTAGTTGTTTCTTAAAAATGTCTTCACATCCATCTCACTGGCTTCGCCATTCTTAGAAAAATCTTTTGAATTTACCTTTAACTCAACCGCATCTTTGTCATTTGAAATTTTGATATCCTTGGTTTCATCAAAATATTCGACCTTGTAACCAAGATTTTCAGAGATAAATCGAAGAGGCACAAAAGTTCTAGACTCTTTTATGATGACATCGCCATCTTGAAGTTTGCCATCGATAAAGAGATTGACATCTGATTTTGCGAATACACCTACGAATAGTAAGTTAAAAAACAAAATGCTAACGAGTAATTTTTTTCTTCATAGTTACCTCCTATTTTATTTTATTATAGCATAGGAAAGATATAGAAAATAATGTAATTAAGTTATTTAGTTAAAAAGTTGACAAATGCATGAAAAAATAATATTATTAAGTAAAGAGTTTGTATTTAGAAAAATGATTCCTAAATACGTAAAAACAAGGAGGAAAATTATGATAAATAGAATTGTTTTAAATGGAACTTCCTATCATGGAAGTGGTTCTATTAATGAAATCGTTGCTGAAATTAAAAATAGAGGTTTTAAAAAAGCTTTCGTTGCTTCAGACCCAGACCTTATAAAATTTAATGTTACTTCTAAGGTTACAGACTTGCTTGAAAAGGAAGGATTTCCATATGAAATCTATTCTGATATTAAACCTAACCCAACTATTGAAAATGTTCAAAATGGCGTAACTGCATTTAAAAAATCTGGCGCTGACTATATAATCGCAATCGGCGGTGGATCTTCTATGGATACGTCAAAAGCTATCGGTATTATAATAACTAACCCAGAATTTGAAGATGTTCGTTCACTAGAAGGACTTTCTCCAACTAAGAACCCTTGCGTTCCTATTATAGCTGTTCCTACTACTGCTGGCACTGCTGCAGAAGTTACTATTAACTATGTAATTACTGACGTGGAAAAAGAAAGAAAGTTCGTATGCGTTGACCCTAACGATATGCCAATCGTAGCAGTAGTTGACCCTGATATGATGTCTTCAATGCCAAAGGGACTTACAGCTGCAACTGGTATGGATGCTCTTACTCACGCGATTGAAGGTTATATTACAAAAGCTGCTTGGGAAATGACTGACATGTTCCACCTTGAAGCTATTAAATTAATCGGTAAACATCTAAGAGGTGCTGTTGAAAATACTAAAGAAGGTAGAGAAGGAATGGCACTTGCACAATACATTGCAGGTATGGGATTCTCAAACGTTGGTCTTGGAATAGACCACTCAATGGCTCACACTCTATCTGCTCATTATGACACTCCTCATGGTGTTGCATGCACAATGTTTTTACCAATTGTAATGGAATTTAACAGAGATTACACTGGTGAAAGATATAGAGAAATTGCAAGAGCGCTTGGAGTTAAGGGTGTAGATGAAATGTCTACAGAAGAATATAGAGACGCAGCGATAGAAGCTGTTCAAAAGTTATCTTCTGACATTGGAATACCTAAGACTAATGAAAGAATTAGAGAAGAAGACCTAGATCAACTTGCAACTGACGCTCTAAACGACGCATGTTATCCAGGTAATCCAAGGGAAGCAACTAAAGAACAAGTCATAGAAATGTTTAGAAAACTTATGGCATAACAAAAAACTCTTCTAGCTAGACTAGGAGAGTTTTTTCATTTAATATTTAATTTTTTAAATCAAGTCTTCGTTTTTAAATATTGAGTAACCAAAAGATTCTTCAATCTTATTCTTATACTTTAACAATATTTGTAAAATACTATCTAGCTTCTCTTCGCTACTTCTAAATGTAGGAACGGATACGCTTATTGCTGCGATGACTTTGTTATCTTTTTCGATTGGAACTGCTACACACCTTGCGTCTAAACTGGTTTCTTGATTATCATAGGAGTATCCTCTTGACTTTACTTTTCCCATTTCTTCTAAGAATGAATCTATATCCTTAATTGTATATTCTGTAAGAGGGTCTAGAGTAGTCCCTATGAGTTCTCTTATTTCTTTGTTAGATTTTTTATATATCAATACTTTGCCAAGGGCAGTGGAATATATTGGTAAGAATTTACCTACGTAACTCATAAGCTGTATAGATTGGGTAGGCTCTTTCTTTGCTATATAGAAAACTTTGTTGTCCTGTATTATTCCAAGCTGGCAAATTTCATTACATTCTTTGACTATTTCTGCCATATTTGTCTTAATCATTTCTAATAAGGAAGTGGATTCTAAATATGATTCTCCAGCGATGAAGGTATTTATCCCTATTTTATACTTCATATTATCTTTTCTTGACAAAAATTTTAACTTTACCATTGTTGATAGGATTGGAGAGATTGTACTTCTCGGAATATTTGTCTTTTCTGAAATTTCACTTAGAGTGAGTTCCTCTTTTTCAGAAGCTATTGCCAAAAGTATTTGTAAAACTCTCTGTGTTGGCTTGTGCATTATTACTCCTTTTTAAACTAAAGTATTAGTTTAATTTATTTTATCTTTTAATCTTATTTATTATATATTAATTCAAAACAAAATAAAAGAGCCCAGCGGCTCTTGTTATTTTTATACAAATGCAGATGCTCTTTGAATAGCTGTTTCTGTATATCCCAGAAGCTCTGCCTGTACCAATTTTCCATTACACACATCTACTATTAAGTCTAAAAGTTCTTCGCTTGCTTCTTCTATGCTTTTGTTTTCTGTTATTATTTTGCTTGCGTCATAATCTATATTATCTGACATTCTAGCATAGGTTTCGCTATTTCCAGTTATCTTAATAACTGGAGCGATGGCGTGACCTGTTGGAGTTCCTCTTCCTGTTGAGAATACTACAAGTTGGCATCCACCAGCGATAATCCCTCCTACAGAAGAAGCGTCATTTCCTGGAGTGTCCATTATAACTAGTCCTTCTTTACCTTTTATCTGTTTGGAATAATCGTAGATATTATTTATAATTGAAGTTCCGCCCTTGTGAATGCATCCAAGAGATTTTTCTTCAAGGGTGGTTAGTCCACCTTCGATATTACCAGGTGATGGATTTCCATCCCGGACATCTAGTCCAGTGTCGTGTTTTATCTTTTCTTCGTAATTTTTAATTATTTCATATAGCTTGTCGTGAACTTCTTTATTCTTTGCGCGTCTTGCTAAAATATGCTCTGCTCCTATAAATTCTGTAGTTTCACAAAGCACAGAAGTAGCGCCCATTTCTACCAATTTGTCGCTTACTCTACCTATTGTAGGATTGGCTGCAAGTCCTGATGTTGTGTCTGAGCCTCCGCAGTTAGTACCAAGAATAAGCTCTGATAATGGAAATTCTTCTCTCTTAACTAGAGCAGCTTCTCCAATCATTTTCTTTGCCAAACTTTGAGCTTTGGCAATGGTTTTTAAGGTTCCGCCTTCTTCTTGTATTACTAAAGTTTCGATTGGTTTTTTAGTTCTTTCTAAAATTTTTTTCTTAACCAAATCAACTTGTGCAGTTTCGCAACCGAGGCCAACTATTATTACTCCGTAGACATTTGGATTTGCTCCATATCCAGCGAGGGTATCAAGCGTTAGTTCAAAGTCTTTTCCTACTTGTGAACAACCAAGCTGTAAGTTGAAAGTAGCTGCACCATTTAAATTTGAAGCGATTAGCCTTGTAGTATCTGATGCACAAATACTTGCAGGCAGAATTAAAACGTGATTTCTAATTCCTACTTTTCCATCATCTCTTCTATAACCCCAAAAAGTTCTCAATTTATCACCTCATTCTTTTTCTTCCAGATTTTCTCTATGAGCTTTTACATTATGCGTATGAACATGGGATCCTATAGCAATATCAATGCTTGCTCTTCCTATATTTTCTCCATATTTAACGATGTCTTCATCTTTTTTTATATCGCAAATAGAGATTTTGTGATACACAGGGATATCGTCTAATGATTTTATCTCTTTAACAGTATCATTATCTGTATATTTTACAGTTTCACCTTTTTTAATAGGGGTTAAAACTGTTACGACATTATCTTTTTCGCTAACCTTAAGAGCGTACTTCATAACTACCTCCTAGATATAACTGTTTTTCTTAGATTTTTTGCAAATTCATAAGTTTTGTCGTCTAATTCTTCAAATGGAAAGATGGTGTAATCGCAAATACTTAGTCCGTCATCAATTAAGAACTTCTTGAAAATATGTGAGAAGTTCATTTCAACGCTATACAAAGGCATTAGTCTGTCGATGATATTTCCAATAGATCTAACTTTTTCATAATTGCCTTCGTTTATTGCAAGTACCCAATCAGACCATAGTCTAGGTTCGAAATTTGAAAGAGCAGCTATACAACCATTTCCGCCTGCAATAATATTTGGAACAAAATGATCGTCATATCCAGAATATACTTCAAAGTCATCTCTAAGATCTTTAACTTTTAAAATTACTTCCTTTGTATGAGTTAGATTTCCAGTAGAATCTTTCATTCCTTTTATATTTTTATATTTCTTTGCAAGTTCATAAGCGGTAGTAGCACTCATATCAAAGCCTGTTCTTGCAGGGAAGTTATAGATATAAATATTTCCATCTATCTTTTGCGCAAGCACATCAAAGTAATGGAAGACTTCTTCTTGGCTTATTCCATAATAGAATGGAGGAAGTATAAGCACTCCTTTAACTCCAAGAGAAATAGCATAGTTAGAAAGTTCTATACATTCATCTATATCAAGAGAATTTGTACCAGGTATTAACTCAAGCTTTCCCTTAGATTCATCAACATAAAGCTTGATCAAATCTTTTTTATCTTGTAGAGATATCGCTGTAAATTCTCCGCTGCTTCCAAGAGGAACAGCCCCATCAACTCCATTATCAATTAAATGTTTAACTAATAATTTATTTCCTTCAAAATCTATATTACCGTCTTTATCAAAGATTGTAACGGTAGGTGTTATTATTTTTGCTTTCATAAATATCCTTTCAATTTAACAGGCAGTCAAAAGACTGCCCCATATTATATATCTAAATTATAGCATCTAATTGCGTTGTTATAGAAGAAATCTTCATCGTCTTTGAATTCTTCAAGTAAGATCAAAAGATTTTCATTAAAATTTGAATATAATTCTACTACAGGCCAGTTAGACGCATACATAAGTCTATCGCTTCTAAAGGTTTCTTTTACAAATTTTAAAAGATCTCTAACAAATTCTTTGTCTTTTGTAGAGTAACCTGAAACTTTTACATAAACATTGTCTAGTTTTGCAAATTTCTTCATTACAGATTTATATTCTTCTGATAATTCAGCTACATTTCCCAAGTGGTTTAAAATAAATGTTTCTTCTGGAAGGCTCTTAGCTGTTTTATAAAAATCTTCAAGCTCATCTACTCTATTGCAAGATTCAAAAGGCATGTTCTTCTTCGCAAGATTTTTTAAGCCTTCTATGAAGGACTCTTCTAAGCATCTTCCCTTTGGTGCATCGTCTGTGTGTAGAGGTTCTCTAATTCCTGTTGCAAAAGCAGGCACTCGCATAGTTGGAGAAACCTTTGACTTCATCATAGTTGCTAGAACTTTTTCGTTTTGCTTACATAGATCATAAATTATTTCGTCTTCTTGTATAGGATCTTTGCCATCTACTTCAACGTAAATTCCACCTATAAAATCAATTCCATCTATTTCATTGTAATTGTTTAATAGCTCTTCAAAAGTAAAAGTTCTCTTTATAACTTCGTCAACACCTTCAAGCCATGGAAGATCTTGTTTTTCTAAATCCCATACGTGAAAGTGAGTATCTATAATTTTATTTTTCATTACTTAACTACCTCTAAATTTTTCTTTGAACCTTTAAATCCATACCAAGCACAGTATAAAAATCCTGGAACAGTAAACCACATTGCAGCTTGGATTCCCAATTTATCTCCAATAGCACTCATTAGTAAAGGAATAAGTGCGGCGCCTACTATACTCATTACAAGCATACTAGATCCAGTCTTTGCATCGCTTCCTGTAATATTTGTAAGTGCAAGAGAGAAGATAGTTGGGAATCCTATTGATATAAATAGGTATGCTCCCATGAATAAAATAACTGAAAGTTTTCCAAGACCTAGTGCAACTGTAGTCATACAAATTGCGGAGATAGTCATATAAACTCCTAGTATTTTACCTGCTTCAAACTTCTTCATAAGTGGTGTAGTTACAAAACGTCCAATTGTAAATAGTAAAGAAAGGATCGCTAGATATTTTGTAGCTGTACCTGAAGTCATTCCATCCCAGTGAGCTGCAGCATATCCAGAGAATAGTGCCATTCCACCAACTTGAAGTCCAATGAATATAAATTCTGCAATAATTCCAAGAACAAAGTGGCTTCTTGACATAAGTCTTTTAATTATTTCGCCAGTCTTTTCGTCCTTAACTTCTTCTTCAACATCCCCTGGAGGAGATGGAAGCTTTGCAAAGAAAAACACTGCTATTATTAGAATTAATGCAACGGCAATTACAATATAAATTCCTTTTGTTTGAGTTAAAAACTCAAGCTTTGCTTCTTCAAATCCAGGATCTCCAAATTTAATGGTTTCTCCTATTATATTACCAAGAATAAAAGGTCCAACTATATTACCAACACCATTAAAGGATTGAGCTAGGTTTATTCTCATTGATTCATTTTCTGGATCGCCAAGTTTTGTGATGTATGGATTGCAATTTGTTTCAAGGGTTGCAGAGCCACAAGCGATAACAAACATTGCTAACAAGAAAAGTGAATAGTTCATCTTATTTGTAGCAGGAATAGTTAAAAGTGAACCAACTATAAATAAGAATAGTCCAGTTATTATTCCGGCTTTATAACCATGTTTTCTAGAAATTATTGAAGCTGGGATTGATAAAAAGAAATAAGCTCCAAAGTAAGCAACTTGCAGTAGGGAAGTTTCTGTTCCGCTTAGTTGCATATAGTTTCCCATAGGAGAGTAAAGCGCGTTTACTAGGTTCATTGTAAGACCCCACACAAAGAATAGTGAAGTTACAAGAACGATAGCAAGCCCTGCTTTAGATCCTCTAAGCTCTTTTATTTGTTTATTATCTGTCATAAGATTCTCCAATTAATCTAAAGCTCTGTCAAGGTGACAATATCCACCGTCAACATATACCCATTGACCAGTTGTATGTGAAGCTCTTTCAGATAGTAAGAATACTACAGTGTCAGCAATTTCTGAAGGCTCAGTCATTCTGTGTTCAAGAGGAATTCTGTCAGTGATTAGAGCAAGCCTTTCTTGTTGAGCCTTTTCATCTCCGAAAGTTTTAATCCAATCAGCATAAAGTGGAGTCCAAGCTTCAGCAACTACTATTGCATTTACTCTAACACTGTCTTTTATAAGAGCAGCTGCCCATTCTCTAGTAAGACCTAAGATAGCTCCCTTAGCTGCAGCGTATGCACTAGTCTTTCCTTGACCAGTAAGAGCGGTCTTAGAAGAAATATTTACGATTGCGCCTTTAGATTCTTTTAGATACTCTACTGATTGATGAACAAGTTCATAATAATGAGTTAGATTGTTGTGAAGAGAATGTTCGAATTCTTCCCAACTAGTATTTTCTAAATCTAAGTTGTCGTTTCTTCCAGCGTTATTTACGATTCCGTCAATTCTTCCGTATTTCTTAACAACATCTTCAACGATTGGTTTTATTTCATCTGTATTGTTTAAATCGATGAAATAAATAGAATATTTGTCTGTTATTTCTTTAAGTTCTTTTTCAAAAGGTTCTGCAGCATCATTTTTTCTATTTAAAACTACAGGTATCATTCCTTCTCTAGCACATTGCAAAGCAATTGCCTTTCCTATACCTTTGAAACCTCCTGTTACAATAACAACCTTTTCTTCTAAACGTAAGTCCATAATGTCCTCCTTAAAATAAAAAATATTTTTAATTTCGTAAATAAGAATTTGCTTCGCTTTTACGACTATAAAGAAATTATCTCATAGCGTATATTAAATTACAATATGGAAAACAATATTTTTATAATAAATTTAATTTTTTAAATACAAAGTCAGAGTTTTATTAACATAAATTCAAGCGTTTCATCTTTTTAATTGAAAACAATTTCTTGAATCGAAACAAAATAAATTATTACTTTAGAGATTTTTACACATATTAAAACGAATTCTAGTATGTAATCATTAACTTCAATTAAACTTATTCCTGTTTAACATACAAAGTACTTAGGTAAATATTAAGTAAGAGGTGGATTATGAAAAATTTTAAAAAGATAATATATTTTCTAGTTTTAGCTATGTTTATTTCTATTCCTTCTGGTGCATTTGCTTCAGGGGAGAGGATTGAGCTTAAGTTTATAGAAAATAGTAAATTACAAGAAAAAGAGAGAGCAAATCCTAGATACTTAGTTGAACTTGCTAAGAATGAAATGGTCGGCAGAAGTTCCTCTAAGTATGTAGATGGATTTTATTTTACTGTGGAAAGAGGAGAAGTCTATGCAAATATTCCTAAAAGATCAAAAAATTTCAAATCTAGGGTTAGCATTTCTTCTTATATAGATGGTTATTCTCGCGATTTAAACACATTATATACAGAAGACAAGGATCAAAAGATATTCCTTGGCTATGCATACTTGGGTGGAGAATACAAGATGAGCATAGAGTCTGTTTCATACGATGGAACAACTCTATCTACAGATAGTGTAACCTACAATGTCGGCAAAGATACCAAGAGTACATCATACTTCTATCAAACAAGGGACGACGATATCGTAAGAAGACTTGCATCTCAAGTGAGATTTAAAAAGACGGATAACGGATATGAAATCACAACTCCAAACCTACCAAAGGGATATAGTGGAGAGCTTCAAGTAGAAGTTTCAAAATCAAAATCAACCGGTAGAATGAATTTAAAATTCGAAATGGAAAAGACAGTTTACTTCACAGAAAAAGAGTTGGACCTAGTAGAAGCTTCTGCTCTTATTAAGATTAAAAATGGAAACAGAACTGTAGCAACAGACTTTGCCTACGCATCAGATTATGTACAGATCCAAGAAAATAAAGGATTTAATCTCTTGAACGAAGCATCAAACTCTCTTTCTGAAGTGAGATTCTATATGCATGAAGGTAGAAAATTCGTAACTATTCCTGCAAAGACAGAAAATCTCGATGCGATTTTTAAAATCTACACTCCATATGAAAGGGATACAAAGGTAATCCAAGCAGGAGATAAAAAGATAGAATTTCCACTAGACGGAGCCGACAACTGCTACCTAGTTGCAACTTACAAGACCTACGACACATTGGTTTTAGAAAAGGGAATTCAAGGTTTTGGAAATAATCCATTCCACTATACAGATTTTCCAAGGACCAATCTTAAGATGGAAGATTTTTCTGCTGAGAGAAAGGATACCTCTTTCAAGACAGAAAATATTGTAGATGAGAAGAAAAGTGTAAATCTTACAGATATTAAAGGGCACTGGGCAGAAAAAAACATTGAGAGATTTGTAAAAGAACAGATAATCATGGGCTATCCAGATGGAACTTTTAAACCAGAAAAAGCTTTAACCTATAGAGAAGCTCTATCCATGATTAAGAGATTAGGCGACAAGAGCATAGTAAATCTATCAGTAGCTAAGAATAGCAATCCAAAATTTACAAAGGGAACTTGGGGAGATGAAGATGTGAGATTCGTTCTATCCAGACTTCCTGTAAATATTTTGGAAAATGTAGATTTGGAAACTGAAGCAAGAAGGGATGAAATTTCCTATGTAATGGCTCATTTCTTCAACTACAGAACTGGAAGAGAATCAGTAAGTAAGTTTACAGACAACAATAATATTAACTATTTAAACGAAGTTGAACTTTTGGTTTCAAATGGAACCATAAGCGGGTATCCAGACGGAAGTTTCAAACCACAAAATAGACTTAAGAGATGTGAGTTTGTAACTATGATTTCAAATATTCCAAACTTCACAAAATAATATATAAATTATAAACAAAGGGGGAAACCCCTTTATTTTTTTGCCAAAATTTTGTAGAGACTTATTATAAACGTTGACTGTATTGAAGATGAAGATCCTTAAATGGTATAATTAAGGCAAATACAATTATGGAGAGTTATATGGTAAAATTTGCAATCATTGCAGACGATCTTACTGGATCAAACGCCACCTGTTCACTGCTTAAAAAGGTTGGGCTTAATGCTCTTAGTATGATCGATTTTGCAGAAGAAGTAAATGAAGACATAGACGTGGTAAGCTACAGTACACTTTCTCGAGCTGTTCATCCTGAAAAAGCTTACGAACATGTGAAGAAAGCTCTAAAGTATATGAAGAACCTTAAGCCTATGTTTTATTCGAAGAGAATAGACTCTACTATGAGGGGCAATATTTCCTATGAAATAAATGCTTTTTTTGAAGAGCTTCCAGGATATATGGGGATTTGCGTCCCTGCATTTCCAAGCAGTAAAAGAATTGTTATAAATGGAACCATGCTTGTAGATGGAAATCTTTTGACCAACACCGATGCTGGAAGAGATCCTAAGATGCCTGTGTCAAGCGACAATGTAGCAGAGATTTTAAAAGATGGACTAAATGGAAAGATTAGATCAATAAACCTATGTGACATTGAAAAGGGAGCGAGTCATCTATCGAAGCTGATTAAGGAATACTACGACGAAGGGATAAATCTATTGGTTTTCGATGCAGTTCTCGATAGCCATTTGGAAATAATCGGAAGAGCGGTCTTTGATTCTAAAATTAAATTCTTTTCAGTGGATCCCGGACCATTTTCTATGCACATAGCAAGATCTATCCTGGACAAGGAAAATCTGCTTAGCAAGGTGCTTATGATATGTGGATCTGTAACCGATATAACTATAAGACAGCTTAGAGATATTATAAATAACCAAGACGTAGAAGTCATAAAAGTCTCTGCCAAAAATCTCATCGATGAAGGCAAGAGGGATGTAGAAATAGAAAATGTGGTTAAAAAGGCGGACTCAATCTTAGATGAGAATAATCTTCTGCTTGTGACTACAACACCTTTTGAAGAAGGTGACAAGAGGCTTGACTTAAAAGAAATATCCAAAGAGAAAAACATCACCATAGATGAAATTTCAATCTTGATCTCCAGTGGGCTTGGAGAAATCGGAAAGGAAATTTTAAAAAGCAATCATTCTTTCGCAGGAGTTTACACCAGCGGAGGAGATATTACAGTAGAGCTTGTAAAACTTTTACACTCTTCTGGAATTGTAATTAGAGAAGAACTAGAACCACTGGTTGCATATGGAAGGTTAACCGGAGGAGATTTTGATAATTTAAGAATAGTAACCAAAGGTGGAATGGTCGGCGACACAAAGACTATGGAAGTCTGCCTGAATAAACTATCCACTGAAGTAGAAGAAAATTAGGAGGAATTATGGAAAGACCTATTATTGGAATACCACTAGGAGATCCGGCAGGAATTGGACCGGAAATAACCGTTAAGACATTTGAAGAAAAGAGAGTTTGGGAAGTTGCTAGACCATTTTTAATCGGAGACCTCTTCGTTATAAATCGTGCTATTGAAATAACAAACTCAAAACTAAAAGTAAATGTAGTTTCTTCAGTGGAAGATGCTAAGTTTGAAGAAGGAACCATCGATATGCTTGATCTGGATATTGTAAACTCAGATTACGAATTTGGAAAAGTAGATGCAAGATGCGGACTTGCTTCATTTAAATACGTTGAGAAGACTGCTAAGCTTTGCATGGAGAAAAAACTAGACGCAATAGCAACCACTCCAATCAACAAGGAATCTCTAAGGGCGGCGGACGTTCCATACATTGGACATACCGAAATGCTTGAAGAAGTATCTGGAGTTCACGATCCTCTTACCATGTTTGAAGTGAATAATCTAAGAGTGTTCTTCCTTTCAAGACACGTAAGTCTAAGTAAGGCAATTGAAATGGTTAAGTACGACAGAGTTCTTGACTATATCATAAGATGCTCAGAAGCTACGAAGAAGCTTGGTGTAGAAGGAACTATGGCTGTTGCAGGGCTTAACCCTCACTGTGGCGAACACGGACTATTTGGATATGAAGAAGTTGAAGAAATTGAACCAGCTATAAAAGAAGCACAAAAGCGTGGCTACGATGTAGTTGGACCGATTGGAGCGGACTCAGTCTTTCATATGGCACTGGAAGGAACATTCTCATCAGTTCTTTCTCTTTACCACGACCAAGGTCACATAGCTACAAAGACTTATGATTTCTACAAGACCATCGCAATCACAAACTCAATGCCATTCTTAAGAACTTCTGTAGACCACGGAACGGCTTATCCAGTTGCAGGTAAAAACATCGCATCAGCAGTTTCAATGATCGAAGCAGTAATCCTTGCGGCGAAGTACGCCCCAAAATTCAACCATAAATAAAAGTGAGGACATATGGAAAATTTCGTTTTAGACGGTACTAGAATGCTAATCGCTCTTGGAGTGGGAATAGTATTTCTAATGATTATGATTTTAAAGACCAAGATACACACATTCTTGGCGCTTATAATAACTTCTGTGTTCGTGGGAATTGCAGGTGGAATGCCACAGGACATGGTCATCTCTGCAATCAGTTCCGGCTTCGGTTCAACCCTCGGCTCCATAGGAATCATAATTGGATTTGGAGTAATGATGGGACAGATCTTTGAAGCAACGGGAGCTGCAAAGACCATGGCGAACACATTTATAAAAAAACTTGGAGTGAATAAAGAGGAAGAAGCCTTAGCAATCACAGGATTTTTAGTTTCAATTCCAATCTATTGTGACTCAGGATTCGTAATCCTTTCATCCCTAATAAAAGCCCTTTCAAAGGCGAGCAAGAAATCCATAGTAAGTCTTGCTGTTTGTTTGGCAGGAGGTTTGGTAATCACCCACTCACTTGTGCCACCTACACCAGGACCGGTTGGAGCAGCGGGAATCTTTGGAGCAAATGTTGGACTGGTAATCATCTACGGAATGATTATAGCAATACCGATGCTTTTTGCAGTGTTGGCATATGGAAAATGGCTTGGCAAAAAAATCTACCAAATCCCTGGAGAAGATGGAGAATGGATAAGACCTGCGAGCATGGAAAGCATTGACATGGCAGAAGTAAAACTCGATGAAGATCTACCATCAGCTACAAAATCATTTATGCCGATAGTAATTCCAATTATATTGATTCTTCTTGCCACAGTTTCAAAAGCCTTGGGAGTTACAGGACAGGCAAATGCACTTTTCCAATTCTTCGGCACACCTATCGTTGCAGTTGCAATTGGACTACTTCTTGCAATCTTCACCCTTGCATCCCACATGGAAAGAAAAGAAGTTATAAAGGTAATGGAAATCGGAATAGAATCTGCAGGGATAATCATCCTAATCACAGGAGCAGGTGGAGCCCTCGGACAAGTGTTAAGAGATAGCGGAGTGGGCAACTACATTGCAGAAATAATAAAAGATCTAAACTTGCCACATATTCTGCTTCCATTTATAATCGCAACCATCATAAGATTTATTCAAGGATCAGGAACTGTTGCCATGCTTACAGCAGCATCCATAACTGCACCGATAATGGCAAGTCTAAATGTAAACCCAGTAATGGCAACACTATCAGCATGCGTTGGATCATTGTTCTTCAGTTACTTCAACGATAGTTTTTTCAACGTTGTAAACAGAACCATTGGAATAGAAGATCCAAAAGAACAGATGAGAGTCTGGTCAATCACAACTACTATTGCCTGGGCGGTAGGACTTGTGGTGCTACTAATATTAAATATGATTATTGGATAATAAAAGGGGCTGTTGCAAAAGTCCCATCATAAAAAAAGACGAGGAAATATAAAAATCCTCGTCTTTTGTGATTAAATAATAAAAATATCTTTTAATTTGCTAATTTTCTATTTACGTCATCAATAGTTTTCTTGGCTAAAAGATAGTAGATAAAAGAAACTACTAAGTAGACTATTACAAAAATTATTAGGGAGTAGATTAGGGCTTTTCTACCATCGTACCATTTTAGATAATGTGCGGCACATAAAAAGTAGCTAGTTAGCACTGCAAAATGGATAATTTGTTTAGATATAGTATGATTTTCTTTAAGCTTTAAAATTATTGAAAAAAGTTCAGGCACCAATCCAAAACCTCCATATATCATGCATTGGACAATCTTTGCACTTCCCGGTTTTAAACTTTCTACAAACTCAGGAACTCCAACTATATTTTCTCCGATACATAGGGATATAAATGCCTCTATCAAAGCTCCGATACCAATCCCAATCATAAATGATCTAATAATTCTTTCTATATTTTTCATGACATCCTCCTATAATCCCAAAACCCTTTTAAATTCTTTTAGATTTCTACGGGAGACATAGCTTATATCTCCATTTTTAAGCTCCACGACTATCGTTCCTGTAAAAGATAAATCGAGTCTCTTTACATAATCGAGATTTACTATTTCAGATCTAGAGATTCTTATAAATTTGTTTTTATCAAGCCTTGCTTCAAACTCAGAAACATTTAACCTTGATTTATAAATTCCGCTTTTAGTCTTTACGAATACATTTTTATCTTCTGCGTAGATTCTAATTATTTCATTAAAGGATAGGATGAACACTTCTTCATCGCGAAAAGCGACTACTTTATCAATGGGGTTTCTTTCTAGCATATTTCTTAAATTTTCAATCTCTTTAGAATATTCCTTGGCGAAGATCTTAACGGAAGTTTCGTCTAGGGATTCATCTATAATTATTTCAACCTTCATAGCCACCTCCTAATGATTATTATAGACTGCTAGTAAATGAGTTTCATCTGTTTTGCGATAAGTGGTAGAAATATTGGGATAAACGGTTAAAAAAAGACTGTTTAACTACAAATCATTTAAAAAGTTCTAGATTATTAAAATTCATAGTAAAACAGTCAATAGTTTTTATTCAAGTTTATTTGCAACGGATTTAAAGAATAGTCCGACGATTTGAGAGAATCTACTCATCTTTGTAATATAAGCGAAGTCACTTCCGTAGATAATCTTTTCGCTATTTAGATCTTCTAACTCTCCTGTGAACACTCCGAGGACATTGATGCCGATATTTTTTGCATTCATAACTTCCATGGCGGTGTCATAGATGGCAATATTTCCAACATAATCTTCTGCTTCCAGCTTCTTCTTGCCAAAACTTGCAATATTTACTTCGTCATTTGGCTTGCCGTCGGAAAGAACGATCAGTATCTTTCTCTCTGCAGAAGATTTTTTCATTAGATGAATCATGGTCTTTATAGCAAGACCGTCTCTGTTTGAGCCGGAAGGATAATATTTAAAAATTTCTGAGTTCTTATAAGAGGAGTCCTCGTAATCGCGAAACACATGTAAAACCATGTAGTTAAAGAGATTGTTAAATCCAACCACTCTGGTCTTTACATTTAATTCGGATAGTGCCTCGGCAATTATATATCCTTGGGTCGCAACTTCCGATGCCCTTTCATTTTGAGATGCAGACGAATCCAGGAGTATATCCACACGAAGCTCGCCGTAGTCGTTTAAAAATTCTTTCTTGAACACCCGATTGTCGCTAGTTCTATCTATCTTCCAAAGTTTCGATGGAACCACTTCTCCAGAGTTTGAAATGATTTTATAATGCTCAGACTCTTTCAAAAGAGAATTCTTGATGGTCTCCTTTAGAGTTGTGATTCCTCTCTTGTAGGTGAGATTATTCTTTTTATAGAAATCTCTATTAGAAGACTTTTGCTCGTCGATTAGACTTTTGTAGTAGCTTTCCTTTGGAAAATCTCCCTTGGTCATGTGGATTTTGATTCCCTTGTGGATGCTGGTACATACTTGGCTTTCCAAAATATGGGCGTCTGTCTTCGATAAAATATTTTTGCCAAAATGCTTCTCTACAGTCTTTTCAAAGTCGGTTTCGCCGGTTTCTCCTTCTACAGTCTCCATAACCACCTTTAGATTTTCATAGGACTCTTCAAAGAATTCGGAACTCATAATGGTATATTTTTCCAGTTGGAAATCTTCCAAATAATTCTTTGACTTAGGTTTGGATTTTAAAATTTCCGGATTTTTCTTTGCTTTTTCTACGATCTCTTCCATCTTTTCCATGGAAGTAGAATTTTCCACGTGGAAGTAGGATTTAAAAATAATAAGAAGCATATCGATTAGCTCCAAGATATTATTGATCTTCTTTGTGCGAATCTTCTTTAAGATCTCTACAATATTTTCATGAGTCCTTGGATAGGAGCCGTCCGCTGTTTCGTAGTACCATTTTAGGATTTCATCTGCGAAACTCTTGGGATTTTTACGAATGGCAGCGGATTTAAAATCTTCTCTATAGGATTTAAGTCCCGGTCTTTTTATTAGAAGTTCATCCTTTAAATTCTCTTCCAGAATTAGAAAGGCGATGGTCATGATGTCGAATCTATTGGTGAGATTTAAAATATTTTCCTTTGCAAAGTCCAAGAACACATCTAGATCGTAGACCTTGTATGCGTAGGCGATAAGAGAAAGCTCATAGAAACCACTTCTCTCGAAGATTTCAAAACCTTCCGCCAGATAGTCCTCCGACACGGTCCACACCAGGTTCTGTCTTCTTATCTTATCTAACAAATATATCACCAGGATTAATACTTTCGCTAAACAATGTGCGATATACGTCCATTACAATTTCTTTTTCGTAGGAATCGAAGGATTTATCCATAAGTCCCATTTCGAGAGAATTTTTGATGCTAAGTCCACGTTTCATAAGTTCCAAAGCAGAGATAAGTCCTCTAAGGTCAATGGATTTGGAACTGATTTCTGAGTTTAGAGACTTTTCCTCGAGATCTTCGAAGAATTGGGAGAATAATTCTACATATTCGTCCTTAAGTCCGCCTTCAACCTTCAAAATCTTCTTCAAATATTTCTTTTCGATTGTTGGCATATTAATAACTAGAAATCTTGAAACCAATGCTTCGTTTAGATCTCTAGTTCCGATGTAACCATGGTTCATAGTTGCGATAAATCTCGTAGCTTCGTGGAGCTTCAAACGATTATATCCTGGCACGTCGATGACCCTTCTATAGTCTAGGGCAGAGTGGATGACGGAAAGAGTTTCGTTCTTCGCCATATTTATTTCGTCTAAGATTCCAAAGCCACCGAATTCAGCACATTCGTATACAGGACCTTTTTTAAGAGTGACCTCTCCAGATTTAAAAGTATCTGAGCCGATTAAACTTTCTGCATCTGTATTTACATTTAGGGACACGGTCCACATAGGTCTGTTGAAAAGCAGACTTAAATTTTCAGAAAGGACGTTCTTTCCAGTGGCCTTTGGTCCGGATAATAGAATGTGAAAACCAGAGAGAATTGCGGTTATTGCCTTGTTCCAAACGTCACTACCATAGTAGATAAACCTAGGGCTTGCCACACGGTCAAGAACATCATAGTCAAGCTTGTAAAAACTTCTAAAATCGTCGACTTCCTTAAGAAGACTTTCGTCAATTTCTTCTTCCTTTAAAATATCTATTAAATCATTTCTATTTATATTCATTTAAATTCCTCCACTGGTATTATACTAGAAATGATTGAGAGAACCAAAATATTTTCGCAAAAGGAATGTGCATTTCATAGATCGTAAGAATTTTTGTTTTTAATCGCCTATATTTAATTAAACAAAAATATTTATAGGAAAAAGACAAATAACTATTAATAAGATCGAAATAAAAACACGGGGCTAAGGGTGGATGATCTTGAAAACATTGTCACATTTTCACAAAAATGTGATCTCTGTCATATTTTAATATTAAATTATTTGATAAATTCATAAAGAATTTAATTTTTAGTTTTTTTATAATATATAAAAACCTTTTCAAAATTTTTATTAAATTGTTAAAAAGGCTTTAACTTTAGGTAAATGTTCTGTATAATAGTATTAGTTTATATTGAGGTGTTCTATGAGTTTTTCTATGAGTGTTAAAAATGAAGCTGCAAAGATAGTCGCAAGGGATAAATCCATCGTCGATGCTGAGCTTTGTGGTCTTATTAGTACCTGTGGATCTATTTCCATTGTAAAGGGTGGACTTGTAGTGAGCTTTAGCACTGAAAACGCAGCGGTGGCGAGGAGAATTTTTACCCATCTGAAGACTTTTTATTCTGAAGATATAAATGCCACTGCAAGGAAGAATGTTAAACTTAAAAGAAATATCTACACGATTAGTTTAAATGACGAGGATGCTACTAAAAAACTTTTGAAATTCTGTTTTAGTGAGGATGAAATTTCTATTTATAGTGAGATTTCACCTAACTTAGATGATGCAAAAGCAAAACAGGCTTTTGTGAGGGGCTGTTTTTTAGGAGCTGGATCTGTTACTAATCCGCGGCGAGGTTACCACTTTGAAGTGGTGTTTTCAAATAGAGACGCTGCAGAATTTTTAAAAAACATTCTCTTGGATTATCAAATTTCTGGCAACATCATTGAAAGATCTGATAAATTCATCTTCTACATAAAGGGAGCGGAGATGATTTCAGATGCGCTTACTGTCATAGGTGCCAATGGAAGTGTCTTGGAGTTTGAAAATGTCCGCGCGATGAAAGAAACTAGAAATAATGTAAATAGAATGGTTAACTGCGAAACTGCAAATTTAGAAAAGATAGTAAATTCATCTATTGAGCAGGTAAATGACATCATGTATATTGACTCTATGATTGGCCTTGAGTCTCTTCCCGAGCCTCTTTATGAGCTTGCGAAACTTAGGCTTGTAAATAGAAATGCTTCGCTTAAAGATTTAGGTGAGCTTCTTGACCCAAAGGTTGGAAAGAGCGGTGTCAACCATCGAATGAAAAAAATACGAAGTATTGCAGATGATTTAAGGAGGGGAAATGATGGTGACTAAGACTTTGGTACTTACAAATGAAGAGGGACTTCACGCCAGAGCAGCTGCACTTTTTGTGAGAACTGCCAATAGATTTCAATCTGAGATTACACTTTCACTAGAAGGTGAAGAGGTCAACGGCAAGAGCATTATAGGAATCATGTCACTTGGTGCTTTTGAAGGTGAAGAGATCACGATCAAGACAGAAGGCTCAGATGAAGAAGAAGCTATGGAGAGTCTTGAAAATTTAATAAGTAGTAAATTTATTATTTCTTGAGAGCTTTTTTACAAGCTCTTTTTTATTTGGAATTTTTTAGATATTTCTTCCTTATTAAGAAATCTTTGTCTTTATATACTTGTTTTTATATAATATAAGTAACAAAGGAGCAAAGAGGGAGTTTATGTTTACACATTTACACGTACATACTGAATATAGTCTGCTTGATGGTTCTACTAGGATCAAGGAATTGCCTAAGAGGGTAAAGGAACTCGGCATGGATTCAATTGCCATTACAGACCATGGAAATATGTTTGGAGCGATACAATTTTATAAGGCTTGCATGGATGAAGGCGTAAAACCCATCATGGGTTGTGAGGTCTATGTTTCTTCTACCGATTTAAATGTCAAGGACAAAACTTCCAAGAGGTATCATCTCATCTTGCTTGCGGAAAACAATAAGGGATACGAAAATCTTATGAAGATTGTTTCCAAAGGCTGGGTGGACGGATTCTACTACAAACCTCGTGTCGATAAGAATGTTCTTAAAAATTATAGCGAAGGTATCATCGCCCTTTCTGCCTGTCTTCAAGGTGAAGTGCAAAGAAAGATTCTTGATAGGGACTTCGAAGCTGCAAGAGAAGCTGCCCTCGAATACAAAGATATTTTCGGCGAAGGTAATTTCTTCCTAGAAGTTCAAAATCATGGATTAAAAGAGCAAAAAAAAGTAAACCAAGCCTTATTACAAATTCACAAGGATTTGGATATAGAGAAGAAGAAATGAAGGAGGCTCTTCCTGATTTTACAGATGCGATAGAAAACACTTACGAAATTGCAAAGAGATGCAATGTAACTATTGAGTTTCACAACTACCATCTACCTAAGTTCGACGTGCCAAAAGGATATACCAACGACGAATATCTAAAGGAGCTTGCACTTAAAGGGCTTAGAGAAAAATACGAAAACCTAGATGAAAAAATCATGGAGAGGTTTAATTTTGAATTTGAAACCATCGTCTCCATGGGCTACACTGACTACTTTTTAATCGTTTGGGACTTTATAAATTATGCAAAAGAAAATGGAATCATGGTCGGCCCAGGTAGAGGTTCTGCAGCTGGATCAATAATTTCCTATGGACTTGGAATAATAGACGTGGATCCTCTTAGATTTGATCTTCTATTCGAAAGATTTTTAAATCCTGAGAGAGTTTCCATGCCAGATATAGATATTGACTTCTGCTACGAAAGACGTGAAGAAGTTATTGAATATGTAAATAGAAAGTATGGCAAGGATCATGTGGCACAGATAGCCACCTTTGGAACCATGGCGGCTAGAGGAGCCATAAGAGACGTGGGGAGGGTCATGGATATTTCCTACTCAAAGGTGGACCAAATTGCCAAGATGATTCCACAAGAATTAAATATAACCATCAAAAGAGCCTTAGAAATGTCTGAGGAACTTCGAAATGCAATGAGAGATGATCAAGAAGTAAAGGCAATCATAGATACGGCGTTAAAGGTTGAAGGACTGCCAAGGCATATGTCCACCCACGCTGCTGGGGTTGTAATTTCAAATAGGGACGTAACCGACTATGTTCCTCTTGCAAGGACTGACGAACAGCTTCTAACTCAGTTTAATATGACTGAGCTTGAAGAGCTTGGACTACTGAAGATGGACTTCTTAGGACTTAGAACTTTAACCGTTATCCGTGATGCAGTGAACATGGTAAGAGAAAATTACGGAATTGAAATAGATTTTAACGACCAAGGCTTTGATGATCCTGAAGTCATAGAACTTTTTAAACACGCAAATACTCTTGGTATTTTTCAATTTGAATCTTCAGGGATGAGGGCATTCTTAAAAGAACTAAAGGCTGACGCATTTGAAGATTTGGTAGCGGCAAACGCATTATTTAGACCGGGACCTATGTCTCAAATACCAAGATTTATCGAATCAAAACACGATCCGTCTAAGATTTCCTACATTCATCCGTCACTTGAACCGATTCTAAACGTAACCTATGGATGTATAGTCTACCAAGAACAGGTTATGCAAATTGTGCAACAGATTGGAGGATACAGTCTTGGCAGGGCGGACCTTGTAAGGCGTGCCATGAGTAAAAAGAAAATGTCCGTCATGGAAGAGGAGAGAAATAATTTCATCTACGGATTAAAAGATGAAGATGGCAAGGTGCTCATAAAGGGCGCTTTGGCTAATGGTGTCGACGAAAAGAGCGCTAACGAGATCTACGATTTGATGATAGATTTTGCAAACTATGCCTTCAACAAATCCCACTCTGTGGCATATTCTGTAGTTGCATATAGAACGGCATTTTTAAAGAGGTACTATCCAAAGGAGTTTATGGCGTCTCAAATAAGTTCTTTTATGAACTCGCCTAAACAAGTTGCCCTCTATGCAGAAGAGTTAAAGAGGCTAAAAATAAAACTTCTTCCACCTTCTGTAAATGAATCTAAAAATAAATTTACCGTGGAGAAAGACGCGGTTAGATTTGGATTAAAGGCTGTAAAAAATGTTGGGGACAACTTCATCGATGCAATTGTAGAAGCTAGAAAACAAAAGAAATTCACTTCTATGACCGATTTTATAAGAAGGGTTGTTGAAGTAAACTCATCAGCAATAAATAAAAGAGCTCTTGAATCACTTATAAAGGCTGGTGCATTTGACTTCCTACCTGGAAATCGTGCGAAGTACCTTGCTGTCTATGAAAGGATATTGGAATCGATCCAATCTGGAATAAAGAACAATGTAAAAGGGCAGTTCTCCATGTTTAATGAAAAGACAGACGAAGATGAGCTGCCAAACTTAAAGGATTTCGATGAAAAGGTAAAACTCAATATGGAATACGAAATGCTTGGCATCTATGCCAGCGGCCATCCTTTAAATCCATATAGAAACGCCATTGAAAGCAGTAGCAGCACCAACACTTCAAAGATTTTTGAAGATCCGAAGAACGGACAGAATGTAAAGATATCTGGAATAATTAAACAGAAGAGAAATCTAATAACGAAGAACAACAAGATGATGTGCTTTGCCACATTGGAAGATTTCTTCGGTACCATTGAGCTTATCGTATTTCCAAATGTATTCCAAAACTACGGAAAACTGGTGGAAGAGGAAGAGGTTATCTCTGTAACTGGAACGATAAGTGCCTCTGAGGTGGAAGATCCAAAGATACTTGTAAACACCATCACACCTGTAAAAGAATCAGACAACAGAACTCTTTATATCGCTGTCACGGACTTCGACGAAGGAATGAATCGTGCCCTTACGGGAATTTTCAGAAGGTACAGGGGAAATAATCCAATAGTAGTTTATGATGAAAATAAGAAGACCCCTTTTAAAATAATTAGAGATTTATACATTGATTTGGAAAGAGTTGAAGAGCTGAAGTACGAAGTGCTTCCTCTAATCGACAATGATCCAAACAAGTTTATAGTAAAGTAGGTGTTTAATGAATATAGCAGTTATGACTTCCGGTGGAGATGCGCCTGGAATGAACGCAGCCATACGTGCCGTGGTAAGAGCTTCCATTTACAAAGGAATGGATGTCTATGGAATCTACGGTGGCTTCGAAGGATTGATTGAAGGAAAGATTGAAAAGCTAAATCTATCTTCTGTGGCGGACATTATCCAAAAGGGAGGAACCTTTCTTGGCACTTCTCGTTCAAAGAGATTTGAAACGAAGGAAGGTCAAGAGGAAGCGGTTAAGATACTACAAGTTTATAGTATAGATAAGGTCGTGGTCCTAGGTGGAGATGGAAGTGCAAAGGGAGCATTGGCTCTTCGCGACCACGGTATTAACACCGCAGTGATTCCATGTACCATAGACAACGACATGGGATACACTGAATCCACCATTGGATTTTATACGGCAGTTGAAACTATAACCGACGCAATATCAAAGATAAGAGATACTACAGAAGCCCATGGCAGGGCGAATGTGGTTGAAGTCATGGGAAGAAGCTGTGGCGATCTTGCCCTCTATGCAGGAATCTCTGGTGGAGCTGAATCCATAATCGTGCCGGAGATGGAAGCTGATTTAGATGAAATTGCAAAGAAGATGCTCATGGGTAAAAATCGAGGCAAGAGACACCACATCATCCTAGTTGCTGAAGGAGCTGGAGAAGGACACAAGGTTGCCGCGGATTTACAGAGCTTGACTGGAATAGAAACTAGGGTAACAATCCTTGGTTATATCCAAAGGGGAGGAAGTCCAAGTCCAGTCGATCGGATCATGGCAACATCCATGGGGGTTCTTGCAGTAGAGAGTCTAAGTGAAGATAAATCAGTTGCGATAGGCATAAGAGGCGGTAGGATTTTTGCAGAATCTATAGAAACTGCCCTTAGAAAGAAGAATAAATTCAACAAAAAACTTTACGAAACGATGAAGATGGTTTCAATATGATATTAATAAGAAATATAAAAGTAAATATAGGTGAAGAGTTAAGAGAAGTACTTGAGAAGAAACTGAAATCGAAAAACTTCACCTACAAAATATATAAACACTCAATAGATGCAAGACGGGAAGTCTACCACAACTACCAAGTCCTTGTAGAAGGGGACAGAATAAAATTAAAAGGCCTCGACTGGGATGAATTTCACGAGGAGACCTTTGAGACCAAAGCCGATGGAAGTAGAAAGACAGTAACCGTGGTGGGAGCAGGCCCTGCAGGACTATTCGCTGCCTATTTCCTCGCTGAACATGGAGCAAAGGTAAATGTAATCGAGAGAGGAAGTCCTATAGAAGTAAGAGCCAAAGAAGTTGAAAGGCTTATGGAGGATGGAATTTTAAATGTGGATTCCAATATCCAATTTGGCGAAGGAGGAGCAGGAACATTTTCAGATGGCAAACTAACCTCCCGTTCCAAGGACAAGAGAAGCCACTACGTCTTCGATGTGCTGGTTAAACACGGCGCGCCAGAAGATATTCTCTATGAAAAGATGCCCCACGCAGGCACCGATGTCCTAAGACAAGTAATCATAAATATGAGAAAGTACATGGAGTCCATAGGAGTTAAATTTTTCTACAACGAAAAGTTTGAAGAATTTATCTACGACGAAACAGGTGACAAGAAGGCGGTAGGCATAAAGACTACGAAGGATACTTATTTAAGCGACTACATCGTCCTTGCCTTGGGAAACTCTGCAAGGGATACTTTTCAGTACTTGAACGGAGAAATCGACATGAAATCCAAACCATTTGCAGTTGGATTTAGAGTCGAACACCTCCAAGAATATATAGATAAAACTCAGTACAAAGAGCATTACAAAGATCTGCCAAGGGCGTCTTATGCCCTTAAGGCTAAGTCAGGCGATAGATCCATCTACACATTTTGTATGTGCCCTGGAGGAATGGTGGTTCCTGCAATGAGCGAAGAAAACACCGTGGTGGTAAATGGAATGAGCTACCACGCAAGGGATCTTCAAAATGGAAACTCCGCAGTGGTTGTAACCGTGGATGAAAATGATTATGGTGATGGAAATCTCGACGGAATGTATTTTCAAAGAGAGATTGAAAAAAAGACCTACGACCTAGGCGGAGGAGGCTACATCGCACCAGCCATGCTCGCAAAAGACTTTGTAGAAATAAGAGAGACTAAAGAATTTGGTGAGATAAAACCAAGTTACAGCCCGAGAGTTAAAATAGAAAATCTTTGGGAAATTTATCCAAAGGATCTAGGTGAAGCACTTCGCGAAGGACTTATTGAAATGGACAGAAAGATGGAAGGATTCTTAGACGGAGCAGTCTTAACAGGATGTGAAACGAGAACCTCAAGTCCCGTTAGAATGGTAAGAGATGAAAACATGAAATCGTCAATAGAAAATGTATATCCAATCGGCGAAGGCGCAGGATATGCAGGAGGAATCATAAGTTCCGCCATTGACGGAGTGAAATGTGCAATCGAAATATTGGAGGAAAAATGTCACTAAACATAGTATTATACGAACCAGAAATCCACTGGAATACAGGAGCCATAGCGAGAACTTGTGGACTGACCCACAGCAGGCTCCATCTTATAGAACCACTTGGATTTACAATAGACGACAAACATTTAAAGAGAGCAGGTCTTGACTATTGGGACTTGGTGGATATAAGCATCTACAAAAATATAGACGAACTATACGAAAAATATCCTGAAGGAAGATTCTTTATGGCGACGACAAAGGCGAAGAAACTCTACACAGAAGTGGAATTTAAAGACGAAGACTTCATCATGTTTGGACCAGAGACGAGAGGATTGCCAGAAGAAATGATCTTTGGAGACTATGACAAGGCGATAAAGATACCGATGCTTAAAGATTTTGGCAGGAGTTTAAACCTTGCGAACTCAGCAAATATTATTTTGTTTGAAGCGCTAAGACAACTTAATTTTTTGGATTTGGGATAATAATAAATTTTATAAATAAGAATATAATAATTTGAAATAGATTTTAAAAGGAGATAAATGAAAAAGGGAACTATATTTTTTGATTTTGACGGCACCATCCACGAGACCATGTACATTTACGGTCCAGCACTGGATAAGGCGAAAGAATATTTAGATGAACATAAAATACCACACAAAGGCTTGGAAAGAGAACTCTACCACACCTACCTAGGATATAACGCCGACGATATGTGGAAGATGGTCATGGGAGGAAATGATCTTGAAACCATTCACTACGTCTCTAGCATAGTTGGAAGAGAGATGAACTTAAACCTTGATAGAGGCTTGGGAAGGCTATATCCAAAGACAGAAGAAACGCTAATGGAGCTTAAAAAGAGAGGCTACACCTTGGTTTATATTTCTAACGCAAGAAATAGATACTATGAAAAGGTGAAAGAAACTTATAAATTGGAGAGATTTTTCGACGGATTTTTGACCTCGGAAATGTATAACGAACTTCCAAAAGAAGAAATACTAAAATCTGTAATGAATGATTATCCAGCGCCTTACTCAATAGTGGGAGATAGGTTCTTCGACATGGTTGGCGGAAAGAAAAACAACATGACCACCATCTTCTGCAACTACGGATATGGAAAACCAGAAGAAGGAAATGACGCAAGCTACAGAATAGACAGCATAGATGAACTCTTAGAAATAATAAAATAGGAGGAAGTATGTTAGGAGCAATCATAGGCGATATAGTCGGATCAATCTACGAATTCGACAATATAAAGACCAAGGAATTTGAATTTTTCCAAGAAAATATGGAGCTAACAGACGACTCTGTCATGACCTTGGCAGTGGCGAAAGCACTAATGGACACATTAGAAACAGGAAATGAAGAAGGATTTAAAAATCTATCGAGAGAAATCTCAGAAGAAAAATTAAAATTAATACAAAATAAATTTGGAAGCGAAATAAATCCAAAGACAGAACTGGAAGCGAATGCAATCCTAAGAATGGTTGAAATCGGAAACAAATATCCACATATGAGTTACGGAACCAGGTTTAGATACTGGCTAGAGGAGCCTGTTCCATATAATTCATTTGGAAATGGATCTGCCATGAGAGTAAGCCCAGTGGCATATATTGGAAAAAATATAGAAGAAGTTAAATTTCTCTCAAGAGAAGTGACAAAGGTCTCCCACAACCACGAAGAAGGCATAAAGGGAGCAGAAGCGACAGCAGTTGCAATATTTATGGCGAAAAAAGGAAGCGGCAAAGAAGAAATAAAATCTGAAATGGAGAAATATTATAGCCTAGACTTCAACTACGAAGACCTGGTAAAAAATTATGGCTTCGATGAAACCTGCCAAGGGACAGTGCCAGAAGCTCTATATATCTTCTTAGAATCAGAAGATTTCGAAGACGCAATAAGAACAGCCATCTCCATAGGAGGCGACTCGGACACCTTGGCGGCAATAGTAGGCTCAATAGCAGAAGCGTACTACACAATTCCAGATGCGATAAGAGAAAAGGCACTTAGCTACATGGATAGCTTCGAAAGAAAAATCTACGATGAATTTGAAAAACTAATAAACAAAGAGGAAGACTAATGAAAAAAATAAACATAAAGATAATTGTGCTGGCAGCTCTAATGCTATTTATGACAGCATGCGGCAATAAGAACACATCACATCAAGTAAAATCTACAACAATAGAAACAGAAAAAGGAATTCAAACCTATAAGAAAGCTATAAAGACAATTGATGATATGGGATTTAAAAACGAGTACATAGAAGTATCAGAAAAAGAGATGGAAAAAGTATTCGTAATAAAATACCTAGAAGACAAAACAGTCCTAGCAACCAAAGGAGAAGAAACTTTCTATTTAAACCTAGCAACAGGAGAAAGAGAAAAGGTGGATCTAGGAAATGTAGATCTACTAAACAAATCAGAAAATTATGCAGTCTTTGCAGACGTGAAGAAACCTCAAGATGGATTTAAAATCTTAAATATAAAGGATAGAACAGTTACAGACGTTCCACTAACAGAAGAAATAAAGAAATTTATAAAAGAAAAAGAAGTCTTCATTGGAAGAATCATGATTACAGACCAAAATGTTGCCCTAGAACTTTCAACAAAGGACGGAAATAATCTTTACACAAGCGTCTACAATATTGAAAAGAAAGAATTTTCTGAACCGATGAAGGGAGGATTCTACCAAGAAATCGGCGGCAAATCATACACATTTGAAAAAGAAGAAGGAAAGTATGCGCTACTAGATGAAAATGGACAAACCAAGATAAACACGGAAGAACTAATGATTTTGGATTCAGAACCGACAGGATTTATCATGGCGTATGAACCGGCAGAAAATAGAATTATCCTATATAAACTTACAGACAAATTAAAACTAGAAGAGCTATACTTAGTAGTTCCAAAGGATAAGGAAGATCTATATGACTTTGCAGTCTACGGTCAAGACGTGTCAGAAGATTATTTTGTTCCAACGATAATGAATAGAGAAACAGGCGAACAATATATATACAATAGAAAAGAAGACTGTTTCGTAAAAATTGCAAACGAAAAGAAAAACATAATCACCGACATCAGAAAAGGGTTTGGAGACGAATTACTTCTAATTAAGTACGAATACTCCGATGGAGAAGGAACAACAAAAGATCCTTACAAGAGTTCTAAATTTGTAGGAGCAGAATTATTAAGTAAATAATGAAGAAAATAAAAACTGGCTTAAGAAGATTAAGTCGGTTTTTTATTTTTGAAAAGGTGTTTCTTGAAATGAATTGATAGAAGTTATCGACGAAGGTGTGGAAGAATAGTAATGAGCTTGATGTTATCCAGATAGCATACCTTCCCACCAGTCATCCTGAGCGAGGACGGCATCGCCGTCGGAGTCGAAGGATCTCATCCAATAGAGGTCAAGTTTAGATTATTAATCTAAATGCTATCCGGATAGCATCAAAAATAAATTTAAATGCTTTACGTAAAGCGTGACAAAATTATTGCTTATTTATAGAACAATTTCATTTGCGTAGATTGCTCTGCAGAAGTTAGACCCATTCGACTCACTTCGTTCGCTCAGGGTGACCGCAGTTGGGAGGGTGATTTTAAAAAAAGTAGAATCAAAGGAAGACAGTCTCTTGATAGCATACCTTCCCACCAGTCATCCTGAGCGAGGACGGCATCGCAGTCGGAGTCGAAGGATCTCTTCCAATAGAGGTCAAGTTTAGATTATTAATCTAAATGCTATCCGGATAGCATCAAAAATAAATTTAAATGCTATACGTATAGCATGACAATAATTATTGCTTATTTGTAGAATAATTTTATTTGTATAGATTACTCTACAGAGTTTAGAGCCATTCGACTCACTTCGTTTTCTTAGGGTGATCGCAGTTGTAAGGTCATTGTAGCGTCGAGGTCCTAGCCGAAATCTTTGATTTCGCAGCAGATCTTGTGCAAAGAGTTCCAAAGAAGCTGAACAAAGTGAGGGCTGATTTGCAGAACTCGACTGCTCGGCTGTGGAACCTGGAAGGTTCCGCTACGATGCAGTTAGGAGATAAATATTGAATATAGAAAGTCTTCCATTTTTATTTTATCTAAACTTCAAATTTTCTATATTATAATAGAAGATAAATATTTTTTTGCACCATACATATACACGAAGAGTAAAATTTTATTTATTCTACATTTTTCACAAAAATTTCATCTTATTTGTTTTACTTTTTGAGTTGCCTATGGTATTATAACTAAAGCTTAGGTGTTCCTAGGCTTTTTTATGCGGAGAAATTTAATTTTATTTTGATTAAAAATCATAATTTACTTGAATTTTAAGCCGTTTTAATGTATAATATTTAAGTATTTGTTTAAGAAACTTGCGATGATGTCATAGGTTGCCTAAGATTTTCGGGAAAAGGACCTTGGGGTAATTATGACGGAGAAGTCCGTAGAATCGGGCTGGGTTATTTTCCTACGCACTGGATACACCAGGATGCGTTTATCCATAACCCCCTTCGCAAAGAGGAGGTAAAAAAATGTCAAACAAACAAAAGATTAGAATCAGACTTAAGGCTTACGATTATGAATTACTTGATAATTCTGCTAAGCGTATTGTAGAAGCTGCTAAGGCTACAGGAGCTCAGGTTTCAGGACCTATTCCTCTTCCTACTGAAAAGGAAGTTATTACTATTCTTAGAGCTGTTCACAAGTACAAAGATTCTAGAGAACAATTTGAGCAAAGGACTCATAAAAGACTTATTGATATTATTGGTCCAAACCAAAAGACCGTTGACGCTCTTATGAAGTTAAATCTTCCTGCTGGCGTTGATATAGAAATTAAGCTTTAATAATTGTTCTTTATAAGATTACAGAAAATTGTAATCCGCTGTAAATTTTAGGAGGTGTAGAAATTTGAAATTTCTAATTGGAAAAAAAGTCGGCATGACTCAACTTTTTGACGAAAATGGTACAGTTACTCCTGTAACAGTTATTCAAGCTATGCCAAACGTCGTTGTTCAAAAGAAGACTGTTGAAACTGATGGTTACAATGCAGTTCAAGTTGCTTCTGGCGATGTTAAGCTAAACAGGGTAAACAAACCAACTAAGGGACATTTCGAAAAGGCAAATGTTGAGCCTAAGAAATATCTCAACGAATTTAAAACTGATGATTTAGATAGCTATGAAATCGGTAAGGAACTTAATGTTTCTATCTTCGCTGAAGGAGATTTCGTAGATGTTGTAGGAACTTCTAAAGGTAAGGGAACCCAAGGGGTTATTAGCCGTCACGGTTTCGGTCGTGGTCGTGAATCTCACGGTTCTAAGTTCCACAGAATGCCAGGTGGTATGGGAGCTGCAACTTACCCAGGAAAAGTTTGGAAGAACCACAGAATGGCTGGAAAGACTGGTAACGAAAGAGTTACTGTTCAAAATCTAAGAGTTGTTAGAATTGATGAAGAAAGAAACTTAATCTTCGTTAAAGGATCTATTCCAGGACCTAAACGTGGAAAAATCACTGTTAAAGAAACAGTTAAACAAGGTAAGTAAGGAGGGTTTTCATGACAAAAGTAAAAGTATTCGATATGACTGGAGCTGAGGTTTCAGAAATTGAACTAGATGAAAACATCTTTGGTTTAAAAGAAGAACTAACTGATGAAGAAATCGAAAAGTTAGTTGAAGAAGGAAACTTCGATTCTGAAGAAAGAATAAATAGACACGCAGTTTACCTAGTGGTGAAGAACCAACTTGCAAACAAGAGACAAGGTACTCACGCTTGCAAAACTCGTGCTGAAGTAAGAGGTGGAGGTAGAAAACCTTGGAGACAAAAGGGTACAGGACGTGCTCGTCAAGGTAGTATCCGTTCACCACAATGGAGAAAAGGTGGTATTGTATTTGCGAAAAAACCTCGTGACTACTCATACACTACTCCTAAGAAGGTTAGAAGACTTGCTCTTAAATCAGTGCTTACTTCTAAAGCAAACGAAAACGAAATTATTGTAATTGATGACATTAAGATGGATAACATTAAGACTAAGGACTTCAAAAACTTCTTAAATGCTGTTGGCGTTAAGAAGAGTGCTTATGTTGTAACTGCTGAACATGATAAAAATGTTAATCTATCAGCTAGAAACATCGCTGGAGTTACAGCTTCTGAAGCAAGACTTATAAATGTTTATGATCTTTTAAGACATGATAATCTTGTTATTTCAAAGGCTGCTCTAGGAACAGTTAGCGAGGTGTTTAAATAATGAGTAAATTTGATATTATTATAGAACCAATAATAACTGAAAAATCTATGGCTGACATGGAAAATAATAAGTACACTTTCAAAGTTAAAAAGACTGCTACTAAACCTGAAATCAAAAGAGCAATCGAAAGCATCTTTGATGTTGAAGTTGAAAGAGTAAATACTATGCATGTTAGAGGTAAGTTAAAGAGACAAGGAGCTACAAGCGGATATAGAGCTTCTTGGAAGAAAGCAATTATAACACTTAAAGATTCATCTAAACCGATTGAATTCTTTGAAGGTTTGAACTAATAAAAGGGGGATTTAGTAATGGCAATTAGAGGATTTAAACCCACAACTCCTTCTAGACGTCAAATGACCGTTGCGACATTTGAAGAAGTTACTAGGAGTATTCCTGAAAAGTCACTTACTGTAAATCTTAACACTACTGCTGGAAGAAACGCTCACGGAAGAATCACTTCTAGACACAGAGGCGGCGGAGTTAAGAGAAAATACAGAATAATAGATTTCAAAAGAAACAAAGACAATATACCAGCTAAGGTACAAACAATAGAATACGATCCATATAGAACTGCATACATTGCGCTAGTTGCATATGCAGACGGTGAAAAGAGATACATCTTAGCACCAAACGGATTAAAGGTAGGAGATGTAGTTGAATCTGGAGAAGAAGCTGACATCAAAATCGGTAACGCTCTAGAACTTAAGAACATCCCAGTTGGTACAACTGTTCATAACGTTGAATTACTACCTGGAAAAGGTGGACAACTTGCAAGATCTGCAGGAGCTGAAGTTCAACTTATGGCAAAAGAAGGAAAGTATGCAACTCTAAGATTACCTTCTACAGAAATGAGAATGGTACCAATCAATTGTAAAGCTACAATTGGTCAAGTAAGTAACATCTCTCACGAACTTATAACATTAGGTAAAGCAGGTAAGAGCAGATATCTTGGAAGAAGACCTCACGTAAGAGGTTCAGCGATGAACCCAGTAGATCACCCTCACGGTGGTGGTGAAGGACGTGCTCCAATCGGTCGTCCATCTCCAATGTCACCTTGGGGTAAGAAGACTCTAGGACTTAAGACTAGAAAGAAAAACAAGAAATCTAACCAATTCATTATAAGAAGAAGAACTAAGTAGGAGGGAAAAATGAGTAGATCACTTAAAAAAGGACCTTTCGCTGATGAGCATCTTCTAAAGAAAGTAGATGCACTTAACGAAAAGAATGAAAAACAAGTAATTAAAACATGGTCACGTCGTTCAACAATTTTCCCAGAAATGGTAACACACACTATAGCAGTTCACGACGGAAGAAAACATGTTCCAATATATATAACAGAAGATATGGTAGGACACAAGTTAGGTGAATTTGTACCTACAAGAACTTACAAGGGTCACGCTGGAAAGAACGAAAAGACCATTGGTGGAAAATAAGGAGGTTTTTAAATGGAAGCAAGAGCAATTGCAAAATATATAAGAATTTCACCTCTAAAAATTCACTATATATGTGATGAAATTCGCGGCAAAAGCGTTGAAGAAGCAAAAGCTATACTTATGTTTACACCAAAACGTGGAGCAAAAGAGCTTTTAAAAGTATTAAATTCAGCAGTAGCCAATGCAGAAAATAATTTGAATTTAGATGCTGACGATCTTTATGTTAAAGAAGCTTACGCAAATGATGGACCAACTATGAAAAGATTTCGTCCTAAAGCAAAAGGTATGGCTTACCCAATCTTAAAAAGATCAAGTCATATCGGCGTAGTTGTAGCAGAAAGAGAGTAAGGAGGTAAAAATGGGCCAAAAAGTTAACCCACACGGTCTTCGCGTTGGCATTATAAAAGACTGGGATTCAAAATGGTATGCTAACAAAAAAGATTTTAGCGATCTTCTAATCGAAGACAACAAAATTCGTGAGTATATAAAGACAAAACTATATGCAGCAGGAATTGCAAAAATAGAAATCGAAAGAGCTGCAAATAGAGTAAAAGTTTCAATCTCTACAGGTAAACCAGGAATGGTAATAGGCCGTGGTGGAGTTGGAGTAGAAGAACTAAGAGCAGAACTTGAAAAACTAACAGGTAAAAGCGTAGTAGTAAACGTAGAAGAAATAAAAAATCCAGATATGGATGCAGTACTAGTAGCAGAATCAATAGCAGAAGCACTAGAAAGAAGAATATCCTTTAGACGTGCAATGAAACAAGCAATCCAAAGAACCATGAGAGCTGGAGCAAAAGGTATCAAAACTTCAGTATCAGGAAGACTTGGTGGAGCAGACATGGCAAGAACAGAAGGATACTCAGAAGGAACAATTCCTCTACAAACACTAAGAGCAGACATAGACTATGGTTTTGCGGAAGCAGATACAACCTATGGAAAACTAGGAGTAAAAGTATGGCTTTATAAAGGAGAAGTTCTTCCTCAAGCAAGAAATGGACAACCTCGCGAAAGAGATAATAAAAAAAGAAGAAGAAACGATCGTGACGGTAGAAATAGAAGAGGAAAAGGAAATTTCCAAAACCGTAGAAGAGAAAACACTAACAAGGAAGCTTAGTAAGAAGGGAGGAACACAATATGTTAATGCCTAAAAGAGTTAAATACCGTAGAGTACACAGAGGCAGAATGAAGGGAAAAGCACAAAAGGGTAACACACTTACCTATGGGGAATACGGCCTTCAAGCTTTAGAACCAGCATGGATAACGGCAAATCAAATAGAAGCATCAAGACGTGCGATGACAAGATACATCCGTCGTGGTGGAAATATTTGGATCAAAGTCTTCCCGGACAAGCCTGTAACAGAAAAACCAGCTGAAACAAGAATGGGTTCTGGTAAAGGGGCTCCATCTTACTGGGTGGCAGTAGTTAAACCAGGAAGAGTATTATTCGAAATGAGTGGAGTATCAGAAGAAATTGCAAGAGAAGCAATGAGACTTGCAGCGATGAAACTACCAATCAAAACTAAATTTGTTATGAAAGATAAGGATGGTGAATCAATTGAAGACTAAAGAGATTCGAAGCCTTTCAAGTGAACAACTTGTAAATAAAGTAGAAGAATTAAAAAACGAACTATTTAATCTAAGATTTAGACTCGCTACAGGTCAACTTGATAATCCATCAAGTATAAAACTGGTTAAGACAGACATTGCAAGATGCAAGACTATCTTAAGAGAAAGAGAACTAAACCTGGGAAGGGAGGCATAATCCATGGAAAGAAACCATAGAAAGACAATAATCGGAACAGTTGTAAGTGATAAAATGGACAAAACTATAACTGTTGCTATAGAAACATTTGTTGCACATCCCATCTATAAGAAGAGATTTAAGAAGACTACAAAGTTTAAAGCACATGATGAAAACAATGAATGTGCAGTAGGCGATAAAGTAAAACTAATGGAAACTAGACCACTATCAAAAGACAAGAGATGGAGACTAGTTGAAATTCTAGAAAGAGCAAAATAAGGAAGGAGGATTTCTTTAATGATTCAACAAGAAACTAGAATGCGTGTTGCGGACAACAGCGGTGCAAAAGAACTTTTAGTAATCAAAGTACTAGGCGGAACAAACAGAAAGATTGCAAATATTGGAGATATCGTAGTTTGTTCAGTTAAAAATGCAACACCTGGTGGCGTTGTTAAAAAAGGCAGTGTTGTAAAAGCGGTTATCGTAAGAACATCTAAAGGAATTAGCCGTCCTGATGGAAGCTATATAAAATTCGATGACAATGCAGCAGTAATAATCAAAGAAGACAAGTCTCCAGTAGGAACTCGTATCTTTGGACCAGTAACGAGAGAATTAAGATATAAAGACTTTATGAAAATAATCTCTCTAGCACCGGAAGTACTTTAATTAGGAGGAAACTATGAGAATAAAAAAAGGTGACACAGTTAAAGTAATAGCCGGTAAATACAAAGGAAGTACCGGTAAAGTTTTAAAAACTTTTCCAAAAGAAGATAAAGTAATAGTTGAAAAGGTAAACATGGTTAAAAAACATCAAAAACCAAAGGGACCTCAACATCCAGGTGGAATCGTGGAAATGGAAGCACCAATTCACGTATCTAACGTAATGTACTTTGATTCAAAAACAGGAAAAGGAACAAAACTTGGATATAGAATAGAAGACGGTAAAAAAGTTAGATTTAAAAAATCCGACGGAAATACCATTAAATAAGGAGGTAGAGGATGACTTCCAGACTAAAGGAAAAATATCAAGAAGAAGTAATAAGCTATCTTATGGATAAATTTGGATATACAAATGTAATGCAAGTTCCAAAACTAGAAAAAGTAATAGTAAACATAGGACTTGGAGAAGCAAAAGACAATCCAAAAGCTTTAGAATCAGCAGTAAATGATTTAACAATCATAACAGGTCAAAAGCCAATCGTAACAAAAGCTAAAAAATCTATCGCAAACTTCAAACTTCGTGAAGGACATGCTATAGGTACAAAAGTAACCCTAAGAGGCGAAAAAATGTATGATTTCCTAGATAAGCTAATGAACGTTGCTCTACCTAGAGTAAGAGACTTTAGAGGAGTAAAACCTACTGCATTTGATGGCAGAGGAAATTACGCTTTAGGATTAAAAGAACAATTAATATTCCCAGAAATCGAATACGATAAAGTAGACGCAATAAGAGGAATGGACATTGTAATAGTAACTACAGCAAATACTGACGAAGAAGCCAAAGCTTTCCTTGAAAAAATGGGAATGCCTTTTGCCAAATAAGGGAGGTAGAAAATGGCAAAGAAATCAATGATTGCTAAACAAAAGAGAAAACCAAAATTTTCTACACGAGCATACACAAGATGTAAGATATGTGGAAGACCACACTCAGTTCTTAAAAAGTATGGTATTTGTAGAATATGTTTTAGAGAACTTGCTTACAAGGGACAAATCCCAGGCGTGAAAAAAGCTAGTTGGTAAGTTTAGCGAAGGAGGAAAACTATATGATGACAGATCCTATTGCAGATATGCTTACTAGAATTAGAAACAGCAATAATGCAAAACATAAAACAGTTGACGTACCAGCGTCAAACATCAAAAGAGAAATAGCACAGATTCTACTAGATGAAGGATACATCAAATCCTTTGACTTCATCGAAGATAACAAACAAGGAATGCTAAAAGTAGAACTTAAATATACACAAGACGGAGAAAGAGTAATCTCAGGACTAAAGAGAATCTCTAAGCCAGGATTAAGAGTATATGCAAATTCACAAGAACTTCCAAAAGTACTAGGAGGACTAGGAATTGCAATAATCTCAACATCAAAAGGAATAATAACAGACAAGAAAGCAAGAGAACTTAATGTTGGTGGCGAAGTTATTTGCTACGTTTGGTAGTAGGAGGCAATAATGTCAAGAATTGGAAAAAAACCTATAGAGATCCCATCAAACGTAACAGTTACAATAGACGGACACACAGTTACAGTTAAGGGACCAAAAGGTGAGCTTAAACAAACATTTGATAAAAATTTAAATATCTCACTAGAAGATGGAGTATTAGAAGTAACAAGACCAAATGACGAAAAGAAAATTCGTGCATTACACGGACTAACAAGAACTCTAATAAACAACATGGTAGTGGGAGTAACAGAAGGATATAAAAAAGAACTTGAAATTGTAGGAACAGGATATAGAGCAGCAAAACAAGGAAACAAACTAGCTCTAACACTAGGATTTTCACATCCACTAGAATTAGAAGATCCAAAGGGAATAGAGGTAGAAGTACCTGCACCAAATAAAATTATAATTTCAGGAACAGACAAACAACAAGTTGGACAATACGCAGCACACATCAGAGGATACAGAATGCCTGAACCATACAAAGGAAAAGGAATTAAGTACTCAGATGAAATTATAAGACGTAAAGTCGGAAAAACTGGTAAGTAATAGGAGGACGCTTTGTTAAAGAAAATCGATAAAAAGTCTACAAGAGTAAAAAGACATAAGAGAATAAGAAACAAGATCTCTGGCACCTCATCTTGCCCAAGACTATGTGTATTTAGATCAAATGCCCATATTTACGCACAAATTATCGACGATACTAAGGGAGTAACACTAGTAAGTGCATCAACTCTTGATAAAGATCTAAGCCTAGAACACACTCACAACAAAGATGCAGCAGCAGCAGTTGGAGCAGAAATTGCAAAACGTGCAAAAGAAAAAGGCATAGAAGAAGTAGTATTCGATAGATCTGGATACCTATATCATGGACGTATACAGTCCCTTGCAGAAGCAGCAAGAGAAAACGGACTTAAGTTCTAGTAAGGAGGCAAAAATTTGGAACACAAACTAATAAATCCTGATGAGCTTCAACTAGAAGAAAGAGTTGTAGCAATAAACAGAGTAGCAAAGGTAGTAAAAGGTGGTAGAAACTTCAGATTTACTGCACTAGTAGTAGTAGGCGACAGAAATGGATACGTAGGAGTAGGAACAGGAAAAGCACTAGAAGTTCCTGAAGCAATCAGAAAAGGAATCCAAGACGCAAGAAAACACCTAGTAAAAGTAAGTCTAGTAGGAACAACAGTACCACACGAAATCACAGGAATCTCAGGAGCAGGGAAAGTATTCTTAAAACCAGCTAGACCAGGTACAGGAGTTATCGCCGGAGGAGCAGTGCGTGCGGTACTAGAACTAGCAGGAGTATCAGACATAAGAACTAAAAACCTAGGCTCAAACAACCAAAGAAATATCGTAAACGCAACAATGAACGCACTTACAAACCTAAAGACAGTAGAAGAAGTTGCAAGACTTAGAAATAAATCTGTAGATGAAATACTAGGATAAGGGGGATAAAATGCTTAAGATAAAATTAGTAAAAAGCCCTATCGGAAAAATTGAGTCCCACAAGAGAACAGTAAGAGCTCTAGGACTTAGAAAAATCGGACAGGTTGTAGAAAAAGAAGATACCCCTGAAATCAGAGGTATGATAAGAACAGTAGATTATATGCTAGAGGTTACAGAGTAATAAGGAGGTGCAAACCATGAAGCTACATGACTTAAGACCAGCAGAAGGCGGCGGAGTAAAAGCTAAGAAGAGACTAGGAAGAGGAATAGGCTCAGGACTAGGCAAAACTTCAGGTCGTGGACACAAAGGTCAAAATGCAAGATCTGGCGGAGGAGTAAGACCAGGATTTGAAGGTGGACAAATGCCACTATTCAGACGTCTTCCAAAGAGAGGTTTCACCAACGTCTTTGCAAAGGACTTCGCAGAAATAAACGTTGGAGTATTAGGAAACTACTTCGAAGACGGAGACGTAGTAACTCCAGAAATACTATTAGAAAAGAAACTAGTAAAAAAGGCTAAGGACGGCGTTAGAATCTTAGGAAATGGAGAAATAAACGTTAAGCTTGAAGTAAAAGCACAACACTTCACCAAATCTGCAGCTGAAAAAATCGAAGCAGCAGGAGGAAAGGCTGAGGTGATCTGATGCTAACGACATTTAAAAATGCATGGAAACTACCTGAAATAAGACGTAAAATGTTATTCACATTATTTATGCTCTTAATATACAGACTAGGATCTCACATAGCAGTGCCTTTTATGAACAAAGAGGCAATATCACAACTATTCTCAGGCCAAAACGCAGGAGTATTAACATTTCTTGACTTAATGGCAGGAGGAAACTTCAGCAATTATACAATATTTGCTGCAAATATAACACCATATATCACAGCATCAATTGTATTACAACTTCTAACCATAGCAATCCCTTCACTAGAACAACTAGCAAAAGAAGGAGATACAGGAAGAAAAGCAATAGCAAAATACACAAGATATTTAGCAATAGCAATCGCATTTATCCAAGCAATAGGATTCACATTTGGAATCTTTAGACAAGCAGTAGAAGCAAACACATTCTTACAAAAATCAGTAGTAATAATGTCAATCGTAGCAGGAACAGCTTTCCTAGTTTGGATAGGAGAACAAATAACAGAAAAGGGAATCGGAAACGGAATCTCAATCATAATCTTTGCAGGAATAATAGTAAGAATGCCAAGAGACTTATATCAATCAATCCTACTAGTAAGAGCAGGACAAGCACACTGGGCATTTTTAATCCTATATGTCGTACTAGCAATAGCAATAGTATTCTTCGTGGTAACCCTAAACGAAGGAGAAAGAAGAATACCAGTACAATACGCAAAGAGAGTAGTAGGAAGAAAGATGTATGGAGGACAATCAACTCACATACCAATCAAAGTATTAATGACAGGAGTAATGCCAATAATCTTTGCAAACTCAATCCTTGCAATCCCATCAACAATAATCATGTTTACGGGAGAAGGAAAGTTCAAAGACTTTGTAGTAAGATGGCTAACACCACAAGGAGGACCAGGACTCGTAATCTATGTCCTACTATCAATACTAATGATAATATTCTTTACTTTCTTCTACACACAAATTCAATTTAACACAGTTGAATATTCCAAGAGTTTACAACAAAACGGTGGATTTATCCCAGGAATAAGACCAGGAAAACCAACCAGTGATTACCTTGGAAGAGTAGTAAATAGATTAGTTCTACCAGGAGCTATCGCTCTCGCAATCTTAACAGTACTGCCAACAATTTTAACAAGAGTAGCAGGATTAAGTTTTAACTACGGTGGAACATCAATAATAATCGTAGTCGGAGTAATATTGGAAACAGCAAGAGTCCTAGAACAACAACTACTAATGAGACATTACAAAGGATTCTTAAAATAAGGAGAATATATGAGACTCGTAATATTAGGACCTCCTGGAGCAGGTAAGGGAACACAAGCAGACTTCATAGTAGAAAACTACAAAACCCCACATATCTCAACAGGAGACATATTTAGAGAAAATATAAAAACTGGAACCGAACTAGGAAAAAAGGCTAAATCCTACATGGATAAAGGCCTACTAGTACCAGACAAACTAGTAATAGAAATCGTAAAAGACAGACTAACAAAAGATGACGTAAAAGAAGGATTCTTACTAGACGGATTTCCAAGAACAGTAGCACAAGCAGTAGCCTTAGACGCATTTCTAGAAGAAAGAGGCGAAAGCCTAGACTCAGTACTAAATATAGACGTAGACACAGACATATTAGTAGAAAGAGCAGTAGGCAGAAGGGTGTGTAAAACATGTGGAGCAAGCTACCACGTAAAATACAACCCACCAAAAGAAGACGGCGTGTGTGACAAAGACCAAGGTCCTTTAATCCAAAGAGACGACGACACAGAAGCCACAGTAAAGACCAGAATCAAAGTATACTTCGAACAAACAGCACCACTAATAGATTACTACAAAGCACAAGGCCTACTAGACAATATAGACGGCAAAGAAGACATAGACACAATAAGAAAAGAAATAGTAGAAGTACTAGATGGAAAAAACAACTAGACTACAAGTAGGTCAAATAGTAAAAGCAACAAGAGGTCGAGATGAAGGAAGAGTCTTTGTCATAAAAGAAATAGTCGATGAAAAAATGGTAAAAATAGTCGATGGCAAGACAAGAACACTAGAAAAACCAAAACTAAAAAAAGTAAGTCATCTAATAATATCCAAAGAAAAGATAGACTTAGAAGAAGTAACATCAGACAAGAACTTAAGACAAAGACTAAGAGAAACGGAGGTATTTCGTGGCTAAAGAAGATGTAATAGAAGTAGAGGGCGTCGTAGTAGAAGCCCTACCTAATACAAACTTTAAAGTAGAACTTGAAAATGGGCACATAATACTAGCCCATATATCAGGAAAATTAAGAATGAACTATATTAGGATTTTACCAGGAGATAAAGTAACTGTTGAACTATCACCATACGATTTAACAAGAGGTAGAATCACTTGGAGAAAGAAATAAGTCCTATAAAATAGGAGGGATTATATGAAAGTAAGACCATCTGTAAAGAAGATGTGCGAAAAATGCAAAATCATTAAACGTAAAGGAAGAGTAATGGTAATTTGCGAAAATCCTAAGCACAAACAAAGACAAGGCTAACGGAGGTAAATAATGGCAAGAATTGCAGGAATTGACTTACCAAGAGAAAAACGTGTAGAAGTGGGCCTAACATACATCTTTGGAATCGGAAGATCAAGATCAAACGAAATTCTAAAGAACGCAGAAGTTAACCCAGACACAAGAGTCAAAGACCTAACAGAAGCAGAAGTAGCTCGAATAAGAAGCGAAATAGATAAATACCATGTAGAAGGAGATCTAAGAAGAGATGTAGCAATGAACATCAAAAGACTTCGTGAAATCAAATGCTACAGAGGAATTCGTCATATGAGAGGACTTCCAGTACGTGGTCAAAATACAAAGAACAACGCTAGAACCAGAAAAGGTCCTAAGAAGTTAGTATCTAAGAAGAAATAAGGAGGAGTCATGGCTAAAAAACAAAAAGTAACAAAAGTTAGAAGACGTGAGCGTAAAAACATCGAAAAAGGACAAGCTCACATAGCATCATCTTTTAACAACACAATGGTTACTCTAACAGACATGAGCGGAAATGTAATCTCCTGGGCAAGCGCAGGTCAACTTGGATTTAGAGGATCAAGAAAATCCACACCATTCGCAGCACAAGAAGCAGCACAAACAGCAGCAGAAAAAGCTAAAGAACATGGATTAAAATCAGTAGAAGTATATGTAAAAGGACCAGGTTCAGGAAGAGAAGCAGCAATAAGATCACTTCAAGCAACAGGACTTGAAGTAACAATGATAAAAGACGTAACACCAATTCCACATAATGGATGTAGACCACCTAAACGTAGAAGAGTTTAATCATCTAATTACCCAAGAAGGAGGGTACCATGATAGAAATCGAAAAGCCTAGCATAGAAATAGAAGAACTAAGCGACGACGGCAAAAAAGGAAAATTTGTAGTGGAGCCTCTTGAAAGTGGATATGGCATAACAATAGGCAACTCACTCCGTAGAGTACTATTATCATCACTGCCGGGAGCGTCAGTATCATTTGTAAACATAAGAGGTGCAGAACACGAATTTGCAACCATACCAGGAGTATTAGAAGACGTACCAGAAATAATCTTAAACATCAAAAGTGTAGTTATACAAATGACAGAAGAAGATGAAGCATTAGTAACCATCGAGAAAAAAGGACCAGGTGAAATAAAGGCAGAAGACATAAACTGCCCACCAGGAGTAACCATAATAAATCCAGAAGAACACATAGCAACACTAAATGAAGACGCAGACGTCTATATAGAAATGAAGATAGAAAGAGGTCGCGGATACGTTCCTTCAGAACTCAAAAAAGATGAAGTAAGCACAATCGGAGTAATACCAATCGATTCAAACTTCACACCAGTAAGACATGTAAACTGGAAAGTTGAAAACACAAGAGTAGGACAAAGAACAGACTATGATAGACTAATACTCGAAGTGACAACAGACGGATCAATGAAAGCAGATGAAGCAACATCACTAGCAGCAAAGATCCTAACAGAACATCTAAAATTATTTATAGGCTTAACAGAACACGTAAGCGACGTAAGTATAATGGTGGAAAAAGAAGAAGATCGTAAGGAAAAAGTGCTTGAAATGACGGTGGAAGAGTTAGACCTTTCAGTAAGAAGCTTTAACTGTCTAAAAAGAGCAAACATAAACACAGTAGAAGAACTAGTAGAAAAGACAGAAGCAGAAATGATGAAAGTTCGAAATCTCGGTAAAAAATCACTTGAAGAAGTGCAAAATAAACTTGCAGAACTTGGATTAAGTTTAAGACAAGAAGAAGAGTAAGGAGGATAATATGGCACAGCTTAGAAAGCTTGGAAGACCTACAGATCATAGACTAGCAATGCTAAGAAACCTTGTAACATCTCTACTAAGAGAAGGAAGAATAGAAACAACTCTTACAAGAGCAAAAGAAACAAGAAGAATGGCAGAACGTATGATAACATTAGGCAAAAGAGGCGACCTTCACTCAAGAAGACTCGCACTAGCATATATCTACGACGAAGACGTAGTAACCAAACTATTTGAAGAAATAGCTCCAAAATACGAAGACAGAAATGGTGGATACACAAGAATCATCAAAGTAGGACCTCGTAGAGGAGACGGAGCAGAAAAAGCAATAATAGAATTGGTATAAAATAAAAATAGGAAGCATAAGTTAAAACAATCCACTGGTTTTAATTTATGCTTTTTTAATTGCCCTAAAGAAATAGGGTGTTTTTTATTTTTTTGGAAAAAGTAAACATTCTTTAATCAGACGTAGCCGTACAACAACCTAAAAAATATTAAAGCCCGTAGCGGAAGCAACCTGCTTCCATTAAACTTGGCACTACTTTATATTCCCTCAGGCGAAGCCGTGAAACAACCATCTACACTATGTAACTTTCGTAGCGGAAGCATTTTGCTTCCATAGCCGAAGGCTCTATGAGAAATTATTTTATGTAGAGTTTTAACTTCTACTGGTCATTACTCAAAAAATTGTCACCCTGAGCGAACGAAGTGAGTCGAATGGGTCTAACCTCCGAGGGTCAAGTCTAGGCAAATAAAATAATTTCATTTACTAATCAATAATGATTATCTCTCATACTATCCAGATAGCATTAAAAAATAAAATTTAAAACCGCACTTCACGTGAAGTGTCACAAAATAAAAATTAAAATATCATGCTATACGTATAGCATTTAAAATTAAATTTATCTTCTCAAAGAAGAGTCAACCGAATGCTTTTAAATGTAACTTCAGTTGATGATGATCTATGTAGCATCTACAAAAAATTTAACACTTTTAAATTTAATTCCAATTCTAATAAATATAAACTAAGTACACTTGGGTATATAATAAAAGATAGCAGGCTTTTACTGATATTGTAATATTTTCTCAAATATTATGATATAATTTATATAGCTCTTATGAGCTTTTTTATTTTAAAAATTATGCTAGGAGATATATATGGAAAGAATTTACGTTAAAAACTCAGGACCTTTAAATGGTACTGTTAAGGTTTCAGGTGCTAAAAACGCAGCGCTACCTATACTTGCTGCCACAATACTTGGAACTACGGAGACTATTTTAGAGGGCGTGCCTGATTTAAAAGATATAAGCATCATGATCGAGGTTATAAAAAGCCTTGGGGTCGAGGTGGAGCACCTTGGAAGACACACTCTTAAAATAAATGCAAAAAATCTCAATGCTTATGAAACCAGCTATGAGCTTATGAGCAAGATGAGAGCGTCCTCTGTGGTTATGGGGCCACTTCTTGCGCGCATGAGGAAGGTGGTAAATCCTCTTCCTGGAGGCTGTAATATAGGCGCAAGACCAATCGATCTTCACTTAAAGGGATTTAGAGCTTTAGGTATAGATATTTTGGAAGAGCCTGGCAAGATCACAGCTACTGCAGACAAACTCATAGGATCTACTATTTACTTAGATTTTCCTTCTGTAGGAGCCACTCAAAATATTATGATGGCTGCTACAATGGCTGATGGCGAGACCATTATTGAAAATGCTGCTATGGAACCTGAAATCGTAGATCTTGCTTCATTTTTAAACAAGATGGGCGCAAGAATTATGGGTGCTGGTACTTCTAGCATTAGAATAAAAGGTGTAGACAGTCTAAAGGGAGCGACTCACCAAATCATACCGGATAGAATCGAAGCTGGTACCTTTATGGTGGCGGCGGCTATGACTGGCGGCGATGTCTTGGTAGAAAACTGTATTCCTTCTCATATGAAGCCTGTAATTGCAAAACTTATTGAGGCTGGTGCCGATGTTGAAGTAAACGATGACTCTGTAAGGGTAAAGGGTAACAAAATTATAAATCCTTTAGATATTAAAACTCTTCCATATCCTGGTTTTCCAACGGATATGCAAGCTCAATTCATGGCGCTTATGACCATTGCAAATGGAACCTGTGTCATGAAGGAGACTGTATTTGAAAATAGATTTATGCACGCTGATGAACTTGCGAAAATGGGTGCAAATATTAATGTTATAGATAGAGAAGCTATCGTTAAAGGCACTAGAAGTCTAGTTGGCACAGAGGTTGAAGCCACTGATCTAAGAGCTGGAGCTGCGCTTATTATAGCTGGTCTCGTTGCAGAAGGCACAACTTCGATTTCAAACATTTACCATATCGATCGTGGGTATGAAAGTATAGAAGAGAAATTCACAGCACTAGGTGCAAATATCGCTCGTAAATAGGAGGTAAAAATTGAAAAAGAAATTATTATTAATTGCTTTTGGACTAATACTTATCTTGACAGGTTGCCAAGGTGGTAAAGAAGCAAGTACAAACACATTTACAGTTGCTGTTTCAGCGGATGCTACATCCCTTGACCCAACCAACTTCAACGACAATTATTCAGAAAATGTTATGAAGCAAATCTTCGACACTCTATTACAAAAATCATCTGATGGAACTCTTGTAAATGGACTTGCTGAATCCCTTGAAAGACCTGATGACAAGACCATCGTGGTTAAGATTAGAGAAGGAGTTAAATTCTCAAATGGAGATCCTCTAACTGTTGAAGATGTAATCTTCTCACTTAAGAGAATTGCTGAATCTGACCAATACGGATACATCTACAAAAACGTAGACAAGGATAATCTAAGAAAGATAGATGATACTACTTTAGAAATTAAACTTATAGAACCTGATGCTACAATCCTAGAAGCTCTTGCTCACCCAGCAAGCAGTATTATTTCACAAAAAGATTTAGAAGAAAAAGGCGATAAGTTCGGCGAAAATCCTATTGGAACTGGACCATTCGTACTTGATAAATGGACTAAGCTAGATTCAGTTACTTTTAAAAGAAATGAAAATTACTGGGGAGAAAAACCAAGTATAGAAACTTTGGTGTTTAGAGTTATACCAGAAGCTTCTCAAAGAGTTATTGAACTTGAAAGTGGAAGTGTTGATATGGCTTTTGATATTGCTCCAAACGATATTAAGAAGGTTGAAGACAATCCTGATCTTAAGCTTGAAAGAACTCTTGATAACTCTGTTCACTTCGTATCATTTAACACAGTTAAGCCACCATTTGATAATCCTAAGGCTAGACTTGCTCTAACCAAGGCGATAGACATGGATACAATCGTTAAGACTGTTTACCAAGGAGTAGGAAGACGTGCAACTTCTAACGTAAACCCTAACTTCAAATATTCAATTGCAGATTCTATAGAACCTACAAAGGTAGACAAGGAAGAAGCGAAGAAATTATTTGAAGAAGCTGGCATGACTGAAGGCACAACTATAAAGATCTATGTTAATGACAATCAACAAAGAAACGACGTTGCTCAAATGATGAAGGAACAACTTACAGAATACGGAATCAACCTTGAAATCGTAAAACTTGAATGGGGAGCAATGGTTGAAGCAATAAAGAACAAGGAAAACGACCTATTCATTATGAGCTGGACCCCTGCAGAAGACACTCACTACGAGTTCTATCAACCATTCCATAGCGATGGAAAAGGAAACGGACCTAACTTCAACGATTATGGAAATCCTGCACTAGATGTGCTAATCGATGCTGGATCTCGTGAATTCGACGACGCAAAACGTGGAGCTATCTACAAAGAAGCTCAAGAACTTGTAAATAAAGAACTACCATGGATGTACATCTGCTACGGTGAGACAGTGGTAGGTATGAAAAAGAACGTAACAGGCTTTGAAATTGCGCCAACATACGCACAAAGATTTGCAAAAATTGGATTCGAAGCTGTAGAAAAATAATAGAAAGAGGGGACATCCCCTCTTTTCTTTAAATAAAGGTGAATTATGACTAAACGCGTACTTAAAAGAATACTACTACTTATTCCTACAGTCATAGGAGTAAGTTTTATAGTTTTTCTTCTCTTTTACTTGAGTCCCGGGGACGCCGCCCTTGCAAAGGCTGGACCAAACGCTCCAAAGGAAGTAATCGAAGCCCTAAGGGAAAATATGGGGCTAAACGATCCATTCCTTGCTCAATACTTAAGATTTTTAAAAGGACTGCTATTTCATTTTGATTTAGGAACTTCATATATTTCCGGTTCAAGTGTTACAAAGACTCTTCTTGCAGTATTTCCAAACACACTTAAACTTACAGGATTTTCGCTATTAATTGCGGTGTTTTTTGGAATCCTCCTTGGAGTTTTATCAGCTGTTAAAAGAGGCACATTTGTAGACAAGCTTGTTATGATAATTTCCATGGTGGGAATCGCTATGCCAATATTCTGGACAGGGATTTTACTTATTTTACTTTTCTCTGTAAGGCTTAGATGGCTTCCACCATCTGGATTTTCAAGCTTCAAGGCTATGCTTATGCCTGCATTTGCACTGGGACTTCAATCATCGGCAATTATAATGAGGATGACGAGATCATCTATGCTAGAAGTTTTAAATCAAGACTATATAGAAACTGCCAATGCAAAAGGGCTTAAAAAACAAAAGATAATCTTTGTTCATGCCCTTAAAAATGCGATGATTCCAATAATAACAACTATCGGTCTACAAGCTGGAGGACTACTTGGTGGATCTGTCTTAACAGAAACCGTATTTTCAATTCCAGGAATTGGTAGACTTATGGTTGAATCCATAAAGACAAGGGATCTTCCAGTGGTCTTAGGTGGAGTTATTTTAATCTCCATCTGTTACAGCTTAATCAGTATTATCGTGGATATTTTGTACGGATTTATTGATCCTAGAATAGGTAGGAGTTAGTATGGAAACTTTAAAACAATTTAGAAAATCAAGGGTTTCAAGGATTGCACTGGATCTCTTGGTAATTATAATCTTGCTTGCAATATTTGCAGACTATGTAGCTCCATATACTTTTTCTGAGCAACATCCAGAAGTAGCCTTTACTTCTCCAAATATAAAAAATCTTATGGGAACCGATAATTTTGGAAGAGATATCTTCTCAAGGATTATCTACGGAGCGCGAATTTCTCTTAAGATTGGATTTATATCTGTAATCATAGCAGGAGCGATAGGCACAATAATCGGAGCATTTGCAGGATATTTCGGCAAGACCTTCGACAAAATCGTCATGAGAATTATGGATATAGTCCTTTCAATTCCATCTCTAGTACTTGCAATTGCAATAGCTGCATCTCTTGGAAATGGAATGAAAAATCTAATCATAGCAGTTAGTCTTTCATCTGTTCCAAGGTATGCTCGTATAGTTAGATCGACTGTTATGTCATTAAAAGAAAAAGAATTTATCGAATCTGCCAGAGTTTCTGGAGCAAGCCACATGAGAATTCTCTTTGTGCACATACTTCCTAACTGTGTCGCACCGATAATCGTAGAAGCGACCATCGGAGTTGGTACTTCGATACTTTCTGCGGCGTCCCTTTCATTTATAGGTATGGGTGTAATTCCACCTAATCCTGAATGGGGCTCCATGCTTTCTGAATCTCGTATGTATTTTAGAGACTATCCTTACATGTCTATGTTTCCCGGCCTTGCAATAGCTATTACGATTTTACTTTTAAACATTGTAGGCGACGGACTTAGAGATGCAATGGATCCAAAACTAAGGAGGGCAAAATGATTTTATCTATTGAAGATTTAAGCGTAAGTTTTAAAACAGACTCTTCTTGGTTAAAAGTGGTGGATAAGGTAAGCCTTGAAATTCCAGAGAAGAAGACGGTGGCACTGGTTGGAGAATCAGGCTGTGGCAAATCTGTAACTGCCAAATCAATACTTAGGCTTATGGATAGGAGAAATTCCAAAATCGAAGGAAGAATAGAATTTTTAGATAAAAATTTACTGGACAAATCAGAGGAAGATTTAAGAAAGATAAGGGGAAGAGAGATTTCCATGATCTTTCAAGAGCCGATGACATCTCTAAATCCTGCCTTGAGGGTTGGGTACCAAATGGACGAAGTCTTCAAAACCCATTTCAATATGGATAAGGAAGAAGCGAAGAAAAAATCCATAGAGATGATAGAAAAAGTTGAGATTAGAAATCCAGAGAAGGTGTATAAAAGCTATCCTTTTGAACTTTCTGGAGGGATGAGACAGAGAATCATGATTGCTATGGCGCTATCTGCCAATCCTAAGCTTTTAATTGCAGACGAACCGACTACAGCCTTGGATGTAACCATTCAAGCAGAGGTTCTAAAACTAATGGTGAATTTAAAAAGGGACTACAACACCTCAATCCTATTTATAACCCACGACCTTGGAGTTGTGGCAGAGATTGCGGACTATGTGGTGGTTATGTATGCTGGCAAGGTTATAGAATCTGGCCCGGTGGAAGATATATTTAAAAATCCAAAGCATCCTTATACCATTGGACTTATGAAATCTCGTCCGGTTATCGGCACCGATCAAAAGACTCTATACAATATTCCCGGTTCCGTACCTAGTCCAAAAGACTTCAGTGACAACTGTAGATTTCATTCCAGATGTCCAAAGGAGATGGATATTTGCAAATGGCAAATGCCGAGAGAAGTTGGAGACCTTCACAAGGTAAGCTGTTTTTTATATGGTGATGAAGATGAGTAATATTCTAGAAGTAAGAGACTTGACCATGGTGTTTAAATCCAAGGGCAGTGAAGTCCGTGCAGTTGACGGAGTCTCTTTTGATTTAAAAGAAAATGAAACATTGGCAATAGTTGGAGAAAGTGGATCCGGCAAGAGTACCATTGCAAGATGCATTATGAACCTCTACGAAGGAATAGAAGGCAAGGCTTTCTACATGGGCAAAAATATCTACGAAATGACGAATATAGAAGAAGTGGAATACAGAAAACAGGTTCAGATGATCTTCCAAGATCCATATTCATCTCTAAATCCTAGGATGAAAACGGGACAGATAGTCGGCGAAGGAGCTAGAAATATAAGTGGACTTAGAGGCAAGGAACTTAAAGAGAGAGTGCTTGAAACCATGGAACTCTCTGGACTTAGTAGCTTCACCTACGACAGATATCCTCACGAGTTTTCAGGAGGACAGAGACAGAGAATCGCAATCGCAAGAGCACTGGCACCTCATCCAAGACTCATAATAGCAGATGAGCCCACATCAGCATTAGACGTTTCAATCCAAGCCCATATAATAAATCTATTGAATGAGCTAAAGGAAAAAATGAATCTCTCCATGATATTTATCTCTCACGACCTAGCAGTTGTGGAACATGTAGCAGATAGAGTTGCAGTTATGTATCACGGAAAGATAGTAGAGATTGCAAAGACAAAGGAAATATTTGAAAATCCGGTACATCCGTATACGAGAAGGCTCCTTTCAGCAATTCCAAAGCAAAATCCTTGGGACGAAAAGATAGAGCTCAAGGACAATTCGGAAGTCCTTGGGAAATTAAAAGAAAATTGTAAGCACAGAGTAAACTGCAGTGGAAAGAATAGTAAAAACTGCTTAGTAGAAGTGGAAGAAGGCCACTTTGTATCCTGCAATGAAGGATAGATTAGAAGACACACTTCCAATGGATGAAGTGGCGAGGAAATTAAACGAAGAGCTTCAAATGGAAAATTTGAAAGCAGAAGAGGAAGATTTAGAATATTCGGAGGAGATCTTAGAGGATTACGAAGAAAGACCTAAATTTAAAAAGAAGAAAAAGAAGAATAAAAGGCTCAAGAGAAATAGTTACGACAACGACGAATATTTTGATAGCCACGACGACGAGTATACCTACTACGATGACGACGATGAATATGAGTACTATAGAAAACCAAAACGAAGAAGAGGATTTAGACCGTTTCGTGCATTGGCGGATATATTTTCATTCTTCTCAAATGGCATCAAACTGATCTTCCTCATAATAAAACTGTCCATTCTCGTGTTTTTACTATACTGTGGCTACAGCTACTACACAACAAAGACCATTCCATTTGTAACAAACTACATCAACGAGAAGAAGATGCAGACAGAAGAGTATATAAAGGAAAAAGTTGCAGAGACCATAGAAGTACCAAAGGAACTATTTAAAATAAAATCGGTTAAGAAGATAGATGGAGGCGTCGAAGTCGAGTACGTCTACCAAGGCAAAGAAAGTAAAATAAAATTAGCGAAGTGATACTATGTTAGAAATAGAAGTAAACGTTGAGCGCATCATCTTTCGAAACGAAGAAAATGGTTGGTGCGTTCTTCGAACCATAAGTGAAGGCACGGATCTTGTAGCAACAGGAACGGGACTTACAATAAAGGAAGGCCTGCGTTACAAACTGACGGGAAATATGATCTTTCACAATAAATATGGAGAACAATTTAAATTTGAACATTTTGAAGAGATACTTCCAGATACCAAGTCAGGTGTCATAGCATATCTATCTTCTGGACTGATTCCATACATAGGAGAAAAGACCGCCAAGTCAATCTATGACAAGTTTGGCATGGAAACCTTTAAAATCTTGGAAGAAAGCCCTGAAAGGCTAAAAGAAGTAGAAGGCATCGGCTCTGTGAAATTTGCAAAGATGATGGAAGCACTTCAAGAAACCAAGGATGCCAAATCTGTAATTATGTTCTTTGGAAAATTAAATATGACTTCCAATCTAGCCATGAGGGTCTACCAAGTCTTCAAAGACGACAGCGAAAAGATAGTGAGGGAAAATCCCTACATTCTTGCAGATGAAGTAAAGGGCATAGGATTTAAAACCGCCGACGATATAGCAATGAGCCTTGGATTTAAAAAGAACGATCCATTTAGAATAAAATCCGGTATCAAGTACACCCTATCTCAAGCCAATTTGGAAGGCCACACCTATCTTCCTAGAGAAATCCTGGTGAAGAAATCTGCCAAAGTCTTAGAAGTTGGAGAAGAGCAAGTTGAGAAGGAAATAAACAGCCTAGCATTTGACAAGTACTTCTACATAGAAAGAATTGGAGATGTTGACAGCTGCTACTTCACAAACTACTATAGGGCAGAGAACTTCGTGGCAGGAGTACTAACCAAACTCGCATCTAAGAAATACGAAATCAATTTAGAAATAGAGAAAGAAATTGAAGAAGTAGAGGATAGAAAGAAAATCCATCTCGCAACGAATCAGAAAAAAGCAGTGGAAGAAGCACTGCAAAATGGAGTAACGGTCATCACTGGAGGTCCAGGAACCGGGAAGACCACGACCTTAACTACAATTATAGACCTGTGTGAAAAAGAAGGACTGAAGGTGAGCCTAGCAGCACCGACGGGAAGAGCGGCGAAAAGGATGGAAGAAGCCACCAAGAGGCCGGCGTCAACCCTTCACAAGCTTTTGGAAATAAAGCCAGGAGTAAGTATTCAAGAGATGGAAGAGCTGGAATGTGACGTTCTAATAATTGACGAGTGTTCCATGGTGGATCTGTTCTTGATGCATAATATTTTAAAAGCCATTCCAGAAAATATAAGGCTCGTGCTAGTTGGAGACAAGGATCAGTTGCCGTCAGTTGGAGCTGGAAACGTGCTAAAAGACATAATCGAATCGGAAATAATCCATGTGGTCTACCTAAACGAAATCTTTAGACAGGAAGAAGGCTCTTTGATAATAGAAAACGCCCATAGAATCAACAAAGGCATAAGACCGATCCTAGACAACAAATCAAAGGACTTTTTCTTTATCGAAAGCCCAGATCCGAGAAAAACTCTTAAGACAATAGTCGACCTTGTAAAAGATAGGCTTCCAGCATTTAAGAACCTCGATTCCATAAGAGATATCCAGGTTTTAAGCCCAATGAAGAAGGGAATCGTCGGCGTAGATAATCTGAATAAAACCTTGCAAGAGGCGCTAAATCCAAAGAGTGGCGGTGAGATCACGTCTTTTGGAAAAGTCTACCGTGCAAACGACAAGGTCATGCAGATAAAAAACAATTACAATTTAGAATTCAGTTCAGAATCCGACATCTACCACGAAGAAGGCATGGGCGTCTTCAACGGAGAGCTGGGCATGATAGAAGAAATAGACAGCGAAAATAGAGAAATGTGGGTGGTCTTCGATGAAATTAAGAGGGTTGAATATCCGATGGAAAATCTATCAGAGCTGACATTGGCATACGCAAGCACCATTCACAAATCCCAAGGATCAGAATTTCGTGCAGTTATAATACCACTTCACTCAGCACCGATCATGCTTCTATCGAGAAACCTCCTTTACACCGCCATCACAAGAGCATCTGAGATGGTAGTGTTGGTTGGAGATAGAAAGTATTTAGACATAATGGTGAGAAACAACCATGTTATGAGAAGGTACACGGGGCTCAAGGATAAAATAATAACCACCTGGGAAAAGAGAAAGATCTATGGATTTATCTAGTTGCACAAACTGCACCAATAAAAAATACAAGTTGGAACTATGTAGGGATTGCTACTCAAATCTGGACTTTGACACACCGAAGATAAAAATAGATGGAATAGATGACATAAATATCTGTCTAAACTACAATAGATTCCTTAGAGAAATAGTGAAGAGGTACAAATTCAACGACGAAACCCATTTCTACAAGACATTTGCAGAAATAATCATCGAGGAAATATTTAGAGAAAAACTCTCGAAAAAGATAGATTTCTTAACCTATATCCCGATGACAAGAGTGGCATATTTAAAAAGAGGTTACAACCAGCTAAAACTAATAGCAGATGAAATAGAAAAGATGTCCGGCATAGAGGTAAGAGAAGTTCTAAAAAAGAATAGAAACACCAAGGACCAAGTAGGGCTTAGCTTCGTAGAGAGAAAATTAAATTTAAAAGACGCCTTCAAAAGCGAAAAACTAAATGGAGAAAGAGTGCTTTTGATAGACGACGTCATGACCACAGGAGCAACGGTGGAAGAAGCAGCAAAGGCACTAAAGATGGCAGGAGCATCGGAAGTCTATGTAGTGGTTCTTGCCCATTAATAATAAGAAGAGATAAAAGAGAAAAGCAGTCGAAAGATTGCTTTTTTTATTGGGAATTTCTATTGTGGAGCAAAAAATCCACATAAAAAAACGACTGTCGCCAGTCGTTTAAATTTCTATTTTCTTAAAAGTTCCATAATAGTTTTGATAATTTGAGAAGCCTCTGCACGGTTAAGAGACTTTTCAGGCAAGAAATTCCCGAACTCATCACCAGTAATGATATTTTCAGAAGCCAAATTCTTTACATATTGGATATAATCCTTGTCGATGTCCTTTTCGTCGTTGAAAGAAATAGATCCAGAGCTAAACTCGTATCCAACCACCTTTTCAAGGATAAGAGAAGTAAATCTTGCCATTTCAGCTCTTGAAATAGGTAAATCAGCCTTAGCTTCATCGGCAGGAACATCATTGTGGTTTAAATAGTTAAAAGTATTTAAGTACCATTTTCTCTTGACGATGGTGAAAGGCTCTTGAGCATGACCAGTTGCATTGGTAATAAGAGTGAAAAACTCAGCGTAAGTAACCTCTCTGTAAGGTTTAAAAGACCCATCGTCGTAACCTTTTACGATTCTTCTGTCTGTAAGTTCAGAAACGGTGGAGTAGAACCAGTCGTTTTCCGCCACATCGGTAAAAGATTTTGCATCTACATTTATAAAAGTAGAAGTAAGTACAATAATAGATAAAATAAAAGTATATAATTTCTTCATAAATCTCCTCGTAAAATAAAATTCTAACATATATTTTATAATAATAATGGTATTTAGGCAAATGGATGGAGGAGAAAATAGATATCAATTATATCTGTAGCGGAAGAGATCTGCTTCCATAAACCTAGAGACTAAATTTTTTTCCTTCAGGCAAATACGTGGAACAAACATTATTTACATGTAATCCCTGTAGCGGAACCTTCCAGGTTCCACAGCCGAAGGCTCTACACAAAAAGCCCTTCCAACTACAGTCACCCTGAGCGAAAGAGCCGAAGGCTCTGAAGTCGAACGGGTCTAACCTCCGAAGAGCAATCTTGGCAAGTAATTTTTGAAAATATTTATTTGAAAAAGTTTATAGATTTCGAAATCATGTAAGATCCTTCGACTCCAAAGGCTAACGCCTTTTTCGCTCAGGATGACTGTGTAAAGGGGTTGATTCACCAGGGTTATACCCATTCGAAGCCTAGCCGAAATCTTTGATTTCGTAGCAGGTCTCGTGCAAAGAGTTCCAAAGAAGACGAATGAAATGAAGTCTGATTTGTAGAACTTGACTGCCTCTCAGGGTGACTGTCTTCCTTAAATTTGACAAAACCTAACAAAAACTTAAAAAACACGCTAAAACATTAAATAACTCCAAAAAAAATCAAAGAAAAACAAAAAAATAAAAAAATTTTTAAAAAAAGATGTTTAGATTTATTACAGCAGGGTATTAATATAGTACCAAGAAATTGGTGGGGCATTCATCCTATTGAAAACTCAAATTTATTTCAAAAGAACGACAGGTTCACATTTAAAATCATTTGCCAAAAGAAGTCTTGACATTTAATTAAATATTAAAGTAGATTTATTAATGATATAGTGGCAGATGTTTAAATATATTGAAGGATTTGACCACAATTTAATAGGAAGTAGAGGATGGTTTCGATACAATAATTTTAAATGCTACAAGTTCTTAGAGTTGGGAGCTTCGGTAATAGTTATTTAAATGAACTGTAAAAAATTATCTGGCATACGATGCGGAAGAAGAATGTATCTCGTAGTAGCTTTTCAGTTACGAAAAATTATACGAAAATAAAATGAATAAAAGAACAAAAAAAATTAAATACGAAAAGAGGAATAACGTGATAGAACCTAAAACAGAATGGATGAATGCCCAATAAAAAAGGAACAGAAATTAAATTAATAATCTGTTCCTTTTTTATTTATAAATTTTCTATGTCGTACTTATTTAAATCTTCGTAGTAGTAAGAGTTTTGAATTCTCTCATATATATCACCCGACTATCTATATCTTTTGTAAGGGCTGATTTTAAAAGTGTCTTTAGCTCAAGTGCATTTACAGGTGATTTCTCCATGGCACTTAGATACTTAAACTTATCTACCTTTTGCCAATCTATACACATTTTTAAATTATTTTTAAGTATCAAGTCTAGCCAAATCCTTGTGGCTCTGCCATTTCCTTCTCTAAATGGATGGGCGGTGTTCATTTCTACATACTTTTCTATTATTTCATCGAAATTATTTTCCGGCATCTTTTCGATTATTTTCAAGTTTTCATTTAAAAATAGAACAGGTGCAAACCTAAAATTTCCCTTAGATAGGTTCACATTTCTAATCTTTCCTGCAAATTCAAATATATCTTTGAAGAGATATTCGTGTATTTCCATTAGACCTTTTGTGGTTCCAACTTCAAATCTATTTATATATCCACTATCACGAAGCTCTATCGCTCTTTTTTACTTAATAGTTCTTCGTCTCTTTTCATTTTTTCTCCTAATATGTATAAAAAAAACTTACAAGTAAATTGTAAGTATGGTGGAGGCGGCGGGAGTCGAACCCGCGTCCAAAAGCAAATCCGAATCAGTCTCTCCGAGCGCAGTCAGTTCTTATAGACCATAGCAGTTAGCTACTGACAGCTGCTGCAAGGCGCGGTTCTTAATACCCACTTCGTTAGAACCATTGCGAAGTTTCGTGTCCCACTTAAATTGACACCCTTAGTAGACCGTGGGTCTTCTACCTCGGATGACGCTATTACGCTGCGTAAGCTAAATTATTGTTTTCGTTTATTTTTGTTTAGGCTTTTAAAGTTGTTCCTAACAACTGCTCGCTACTAAAAGTTCATTACCCCTGTCGAAACCAATTTCG